>Ga0123354_10012751_pt1 | contig 13021 bp, 11 predicted proteins | sample TergutLab28metaG_2_FD_97872 | JGI IMG/M metagenome (GOLD analysis project Ga0123354, IMG submission 97872) | Labiotermes labralis P4 segment gut microbial communities from Petit-Saut dam, French Guiana - Lab288 P4 | ecosystem: Host-associated > Arthropoda: Insects > Digestive system > Gut ...
ATTCTTCATAAAATGACTCCTTTCCCCACCGTAACGGGTCATAAGCCTGGGCTGGATAATTAGTACCAAATTCATTAATACTACAAAACTGAATTAGTTTTTCATAAATGCTGGGATTCCGGAAATCTTTACGTTGCTGGATCACATGATTCATGTCCAATCCATTAGATTCCATCTTCTCATACAAACGACTGATCTTCTCTTGAAGCAAATTGGAACAAAGGCCTGTTGGTTCTGGAGGAAGGTGAACACCATCTACAGCATCCCCTTCACCACCCAATGACTTGTGTTTTTCTTGTTCTGGTATGCCTTCGTCATCAGATATAACTGTGTCATCATGGTATGACACTAATCTTGGAGGTATTGCAGGAACTGGTGGTGTTGCAGTATTAGATATGTTGGAATTTATACTATCATCATCATTTGGTGATTTATCAATATCTTCATCGATACCATCTTCTTCACCCTCAGAATCTGTATAAGTGGCAGTCAACGATGCTAAAGCAAAACTCTGGCTAGACATTATGTAAAATTTTGACCCAGCCCCCCAGTGTATATATATAGACTTACATAGTCTTCTCCAATGTAACTGCAGACCTATTTACGATAAGACTCAAGACCATGGCGTAATAAATAAGAGATCTGAAAAGAAAAACAGAGAAAATAGCTATTACAAAGTGCAAAATCTGAAATATGGGGATAAAAAACTTCACACAGCAAATTACCCTTGACACTTAAGGGTTTGGTGCCATGTAGCCTTGCAAAATTAGCCTACATATCTGGGCAACCTGGCCCCCCCATCTCCTACTCTAAACACCACCATGTTTGCTACTGTTTCTACAGAAAGCAACTGCTACAGTAAAATGATCAACATTCATAACATGCAGTTTCTGATAATTCAACCAATGTTCAGTAATACATAACACATTACATCCTTTCCTTCTGTCTGAAGAAAGACTTCTAACTCAGCATATTTACTGCCTCAACTTCTACACCTCCTGGAAAGATGCCTGGACCACCCAGCAAGTATCCAAGTCCTTACACTGACTCACCCCCTAGGATACTGTAGCCAATTGTGTTTATAAGGTTTCACCATTTAGAATATTCAATTCATTTACCTTTCCACACACCTATACATCTTTAATACCAGCAATATTTATAACAATATAAAAATATAATCACAATACATGCCTTTCTACCTGCACTGCTTTCACCTGACATCTTATACAATTCTCTCCATATTAGAAAATCGTCACAGAAGCCTCCACATCATAGTTTCCAACACACATAAATAAAACTGAAATAACTCATTCAAGTATTTCTGTATGAAATAAGGTAAAGCGTCGCTTGTATGTAAAAAATACGGTTAGATGTGGGTTTCTGAACTCAAAAACTACGGTTTGTCCTCGGTTTGTGTTCATAAGTCAAGTTAGGTTTGGGTCTGTGTTTATGTTCATTGCCGACACATCTGATATAGTTCCACCAATGTTCCTTACATGCTTCTACGGCGGTTAGCGTTACACCATAAATGAATATCGAGGTACAAAATCGGGTTAGTGAGCCGATGTTTCCTGTAACACGCTGCTTTCTTACACGTACATCTATTCTTAAGGCATTCCTTGAGAAAATAATTGCAAATTCGGTAACCAATAACCATGTTCGCAGTACTCTTCAAAATAGTTTTCGCTACACAACCAAGTGGCAGAGATATATAATGGCTGTAATATCGTACTTACTTTGATATAAAGCTTGCATTCACGTAAGTGTGCTTCGTGTTCGTGAAGAAAGTGGGAACGAAGGGAGGTAACACTCTTATGTTTACGTTTTACGTTTCAGACATCTCGATAGGAACGAAGAACTAATGACTTTACACGCTTCCTTAAACGGATGAGTTCAAAAAACAAACACCAATACCACACCGAACAGAGAATACATAATTCTACATAACCTTAACGAGAACGCATGACCGTAATCATTACTATCAACACAGTTCCTTTTCTTGTATTATTGTTCCTGTAGTATTGACTGTTTTCACCCTCATGGTCATCCGTGGTTTGACTTGCGACGGGGCGATTTCTCCATGGGTCCTATGGTGCGTTATACTGCTTTCTCTGCTCACGGTGGGTCTAATAATGGAAGGTACTGCTGTGGGTGTCTTTTGTGGCAAGTTTTTTCTCCTTCGATTCCGGTCGGCTGCTGTTTGGTTATCCGTGGTAGATTTGTTGTTGTGCGGTTATTGGAGAACGGGATCTTTGCGAAGTACACGTCGCATAGATACGTCAAGAAGCGCGCGTTACATATGGGGGTTCCAACTGTTGTTGCAGCTTGTATAGGGGCGTCGATTAATCAGATGCAAACATACACCAAGAAACCACTAACCCAATTACACAATCGGGGTTGAGAAGCCAATAGTCTTTTTTTTTGTCACATGACAGCAGAAGAGGTAGTCATTCCAAGAATACCTATACTACCAATAGGTATCCCTAAATCTTAAGGGCAGTCACTGAACTTGATCTATGACATCCATGTTTTGCACATTAACTATCGTATGTTGGTTTTCTAAGAGCAGGAAATAGAAATAAATTGTACATTTTAGCTCCAAATGGAAAAAAAAAAAAGAGTGCTATACATAAAGGGAGGTTATAAGAAACAGTTTATTGCAAATTAACATTTGGTTGGCTCTAAGTATAATAAAACAACCTATGAAAGGGGCCATGCAGTGGTATGTGACTATTATAACAGCCTGCCAAAGGACTGGCAAGTGGATATTAAAGCAGTGAAACCATAATATGAAGGCATATCCAAGAGTTCACAAACTCGCTGCTAGGACAAAGGATGGCAAGTAGTACAGCTTTGTGCCACTGGATGCCAGTCAATCTAGTGAGTCCTTTATCCATAATCCATTGCTTCTTTGCCAGTTGTTTATTTGTGTGTGTTTTAATCGGGATGCGAAATTTTCTGGCTAATTTGTGGGAATGTAGGAGAAGTACCGTGAATTTACTATTATGATCCAGAAACCAAACAGGAGTCCTCTCAATTGAAAAGCCCATCCTCTCCATGTCTGAAGAAAGTGAGGCAAATCAAACATCAACAGCATGTTGGTGATCTCTTTGACTGCAAGTTTATTTTTCATCAGCAGTTTGTTCTTCCAGGCCGGACGGTTAACCAACATTACAACCAGGAGCATTAATGATGTCTGAGGAAGCAAGTCTTCTGAAAATGGAACGGTGTCAGAACCAAGACTGGTTGATTCAACTTAAAAGTACAATGGTACACACCACTTTGCCATTGCAGCATTTTTAGCTGCTAAAAACATTGCTGTGGTCCTCCAACCACTTCAATCACCTAATTTGTGTACTTCTGGTTTCTTCTTGTTCCCCAGAATGAAATAACAGCTATGAGGGCATCATCCAGGTTGTCCCTGACATTCAGGAACAACCACTGACCACTGTACACACAACTGGAAGCAGTCAGTTCCAGGAGTAGCAGAAATGTTGGGCCTGTTACATAAACTAGAAAGGGGACTACTTGGAATGGGAAAACAATGACAAATAATCTCATTAAATTTAGTATTGATTAATGTAGTCCAAGTAAGAATACTCATATATAACTTTTCCTTGTTACTTACATGAAGTTACTGAAACTGAACTTAGTCTTCACATGATAGTTCATAGTAAAAAGGATCTCATTTGTACTTAGAACTTACAGCTTATTGGAAAAAATTTTAATATGGTAATTAAGAAAAAGGAAAAGTAGTTTCTGATTCTATGCAGTATGTTTGTAGTGTGACTAACTTTAGAGGAATGGGTTTCTGTCCACCGTAATGCAGTATATGAACATCAAGACTAATATGTTTAAAAATATTCCCAAGAACTCATTTGGACAAGTACCTGTGTACCACATTCCATTGGAGTATGGTCTTCTATGCAGAATTCTAGACACATGTGACAGTTGAATAAAGAGAGACCAACTTGATGTCACTTGCTTTATTATTTCATTATTAATACATCCATCCTCAGGAGCTTGCGACTTATTTGATGAGTTAGTGCATGGGTTGTATGGTTCTGTAAGGATAGAGGTTGATGCATTAACGTACTTATTTAGTGGCAAGTGTTTAGTCGTGACATGCATGGTTGTTTGAGAAAGCGTGTTTCTGTAAATGTTGGTTGGTGCGGTGTCTTATGGTTATAGAGTTTTCTTTGTGTGTGGTATGTTTTTGATAATGTTTCCTGTACATATTCTGATGTCTTATATATGAGCTTACCCAAAACCACCCACACTTAAGGCAAGACGGTAATCCGATTAGACCAGTGATTAATAACATACACGCCCCTTCATACAAAGCCGCCAAAAGGCTTAATAAGATCTTACAACAACTCCTAAATCTAGACAACCATTACACAATAATAAACTCATCAACCCTAGCACAAGACCTGACACGACTCAACATTAGCAACAAACACAGATTAATAATACTGGACATAAAAGATCTGTATGTTAACATACCAATCGTAGAAACCATTGACATAGCCACAACACAATTGTTGAAATATAATGATCCAGAAACCACAGCATAAATTTGTACACTTCTAGGAGTAATATTGCAACAAAATTACTTTATATTTCAGGAGCAAATTTACCAACCCAATAAAGGAATAGCCATGGGCTCACCCATATCGGGCACAATAGCAGAAATATTCCTACAATACTTAGAACACATCTATATCAGACCCCTCATAGAGACCAAACGCATACTGTTTTACAATCGGTATATACATGACATCCTCATCATTTATGATACCGATACAACCAATCACGACTACCTGACACAATACACCAACACAATGCACACTAATTTACAATTTAACACAACACTAGAATCCAATGGCTACATCAACTTTCTCGACCTCACAATAATCAGAAGAAACACACACATAGAAATACGCATACACCGAAAGCCGAAAACTACAGATACCACTATACATTTCAAATCCACCCACCCCAATGAACACAAATTGGCAGCCTACAGATATCACATACAAAGGATGCTCAACCTACCACTCAAAACAGTACAACAAGAAAGAGAATGGGTAACAATCCTTCACATCGCCCAACAAAACGGCTTCCCACCCACAGTAATACATAAACTAAGGCATCAGATAGAACATAAAACAAAACACACCACACCACACGACAGCAAAAACAAGAAATGGGCAACATTTACATACATTTCCCCACAAATACGCAAGGTCACAAACATATTCAGAAACACAAACATAAGGATAGCATATAAATGCCACAACACCATAACCAACCTGATTAAACTGCCCAGAGACCACTACACCCAGCCCCACAGTAAATGGGGAATCTACCAACTGACATGTAACACGTGTAATCTGTCATTTGTAGGCCAGACTAGCTGCAGCCTGAACATATGGTTCCAAGAACACATACGATACATTAGATACAACAATCCCCTATCAGCTTACACCCTACACATTCTACAAAACCAACACGAATACAGCCAAATGAATAGCACTATGACCCTACTCAAACCCCTAAATAACCCAAACTTACTCTTGCCGTATGAACAATACGATATCCAATCCCTCCACCATGAAGGCAAACTCATTCCAGAGCAGAACCCAGGAGAAATAAACCCCCTATTCCAAACGGTCATTAACCCCCAACCTCCACATTCCAATTGAACAGACCAGTAGTGCTTCAGCCTGCATACGGATACCACACCACCACAACGCAAAACCAACACACATCGAACCAGGTATGTGTAAGCTCATATATAAGACATCAGAATATGTGCAGGAAACATTATCAAAAACATACCACACACAAAGAAAACTCTATAACCATAAGACACCGCACCAACCATCATTTACAGAAACACGCTTTCTCAAACAACCACGCACGTCACGACTAAACACTCACCACTAAATAAGTTTGCTAATGCATCAACCTCTACCCTTACAGAACCATACAACCCATGCAATAACTCATCAAATAAGTCGCAAGCTCCTGAGGATGGATGTATTAACATCAGAAACATGTTGAGCAGTAAATAATGAAATAATAAAGCAAGTGACATCAAGTTGGTCTCTCTTTATTGAACTATCAAGATGATGCACGGTCCAATAAACATAAGAATATGTGACAGTGTTTCAACTGGACACCGACTACTGTTTGGATTAAAAAGGCATGATATTCTGGAGGTAGGTTCTGTCTCTGTGTTCAGATTAAAGGAATGCAGAGCCTCATTCAACCTCCAAATTACCATGCATTTTTATCCAATGATCATTGTTCAAATAAAGTAATTTCATGATGACAGATCTAGGTAACGCCAATTGTTTTTCTCTGAAATTGCTATTAATACTTCATAGCATACCAGACATGAAAGTATCAGTAGTTGTAAGCAACCTAAATGCTACGGTACTAGATCTAAATGCTGGGTGTGATATGCAGCAGACCATAATTTAAATGGGAGATGCATAAGAGCAGCCATAACTGGCTGTCAGCTATCATCAATGTTCAGCATTATAACCTAACCCGGCTCATCAGTCGTTTCATATGTCTTAATCTCAGGGAATCTAAGTGTTCTAAGTATCAAATCGGGAAAAAATAACTGTACACCATAAAGTATTCTTCGTATTATTTCACGAGATTATTAAAGTTTACAGATGTTTGCGTGTATGGCGGCGCCATTGAAAATCTATGCACTATTAGCCTTGTATCATGTACACAACTTCCCACATCCTGGGTGGAAACAGACTGCTTGCTTACGTTAAGGTTTCAAACTCGCGCAGTTCAAATCCAACCCCCCTTAAATATTCTTACTCTTCCCAATTGGCTAACTGTTTAAATCCTACTACTCCCTAATATAATCAACAGTCAAAATTTGAATACTTTGTTTCTATTGGCTGACTTACGAAACACTGTTCCCGTATCACACTAGCATAATCTTCCCGTGTCTTACTGGTCTTCTCTCTCTCTCTCTCCCTCTCTGTCACCTTCTCACTCTCTCTACCCTCTATCCCAGTAAGGTGCTATACAAATCCGTTACACTCGCCATTCCACCCAAACTAAATTACTGATTAAAATAAATCCACCCAATCTACAAATATAAAACTTTAACACCTCATAGAACTTAAACTAACTATAATGGTTATAGCATTTTGAGGATCACACTGTGTATTATGACTATATGATGTACAGTGCCACAGTGTTAATATATAAAAAAATTCAACGTGCTGACAGTGACTCCAAACATTTTATCCACAAACTTTTTTTTGGTTCCAAAAATACAGTCATAATTCCAAACAAAATCTAAAAGGTACATTGGCTGGTGTATAAATGACCGTTCAAACCATACTGTAGGCATTTTATGTAGAATATTATACAAACCTCCAGACAGAGGCCTCTGTAAAACCTCTGTTCTCTAGGCATGCATTTTGTGGCAGCCTATACCTGGCTATTTCGGTGAGACAGTTGTCCTTGATGTCTCTTAGTGCATGTCTTCCTGGATCCCCTAGCAGAATAAGTTTTCCTTGACATCTGATGACATTCAGCCACTTCAATAGCTGTCCAGTAAATTCAGCATCATATACCATATCTCCTAGCAGAATGCAGTTCCATTTTTCACAGCACTTCCCAACAAGATTCTTGGTACACACATCAATGCTCACATCATTCAAAGCAGCATTCATCTTAATTGCAGTGACAGCAACTGCAAAGAAAACTAAGCAATAAAATCTTGTCTTTCTTCAAGTGACAGATGTATCATCATCCACTGACATATCTGTCCATGTGGGTTGTCCTGTGACAATACTAAAATCTTCTATACTTGCACTCTGATTTAATGTAGAGGTAGAGTGATTAGCTCTCCTGCTTCATACAAAGATATGGTGTTTTGTTCTCAGCCCAGAGGCCAGCTACCCTGATCAAGGATTTCTGTATTTTTTCTCAGTCACTATACTCAAATGCTGTCTAACAGTAACATAACTGTTTAAAGCTCTGTAATATCTGTACCACCTGTTGTTACATTAAGAAATGTACAATTTCAGTATACTAGTTATGTACTTTGTATGATTCTCTCTATAAAGCAATGTATTTTCCTATATCAGTGTTCCTCAAATGCCAGGCCACAGCCCGTACTGAGCCTTGGCATCAATTATACCAGGCCGCGAGAGGTTCTCCTGGAATTTGTCATTTTAGTTTTCTAAGCAATTTTCATGAATAAATGTTTCATAGTGCAAATATTCTGAGGAGAATAATATTCATGAATGTGTCAAAAAACTCAGACCCAGATGTTGGCCTGAGGAAACTACAATATGCTACAAGATTTCAATAGTCCATTGATTGATAACTAATTTAAATGTAATTTTATATTTGTCAACATGCCACACCATATACATAAGTGTACTAATACTCTTTATGATTGTCATATTTAATTATTAATGCTTATGTTAGTTTAATGTATGAACTTAAAAAAATGAAGGGTATTTACGAGTAAATTTGTTGGGACCGGGCCCTCGTCTTATGAAAAAAGAATTTACTGGGCTGCAGTCTCACAAAGGTTGAAAAACACTGCCCTAGATGGCATAAAGCAAGTTGTCTGCATGATTGAGACAGACTGTTCTCTTTGAAGTACGAATTGCATTTTTACACATTTGTAATTTATATATAAACATTCATCTTCACAGGGATAAAACAGGCCAAAAATATTTCTTTCAACATCCCTCAGAATTCTGCCATTCACATGTATCCTTCCAAATTAATGCTGTGTAACTAACAAAGTTAAGATTGTATAATAAAATAAACCATGGAAGAACCCATCTTTATTCTAACATAAATACTCCTCTTGTATTTATGTCCATTATTGCCCATTTTGTTTTGTACAGCTGTCCTCAAATGGCATCTCCACCTAGACCTAGGTCTCACCAATGATCATTTGACAGCTATATCTTGTAATGTTTTTCTGTAAGATACCGTTTATGGCCGTGATTTCAGATTTATCACTTCTGTTGTGTTTGTTAATAATAATTGCTGAAATTGTTTGTAATCTGCTTTCGTCTCTCCATCTAAGTCGCAAAATTACGTTCCATATATCAGAACAGTTAATATGTTTAACACAGCATAACTTCAAACTCTTCTCATTGCATCAGAATTATACAATTAAGTTCTTTATCAGAACAGTTCTCACATGGTAGTCCACATCAGTGTCTTCCATAACTGAATAATGCTGTCCAATAACACTGGGGATTTAATGTTGCCAGTTAGAGGAAGTATATACCTACAGATCTCACAGTGTAAAATTTCCAGTGTATATTCCATTTAAACCAAACTGTACTGAAAAACGGTGTTTTAAAGACTGATTTCTAGGAATACTTGTAAAGCACCGTATTTGTTCAACTAAGCACCAGGGGTACAGTGCATGGTGTACATCCACTTGTGATGCAATGACATAAAAGCAATACTGCCACGTTATGTTTTAATCCTTGTTCTTAGACTCTGCGCAACAAAAACACACGGTACTGTAAAAAGTTAGTATTTTTGAGCTGCAGTCTGCAGCTATGAAATCAGATTTCTCTACACAAAGGACAGCGACAATATTTCATTAGATATTTTTCAGTCACACATTACTATATTTTTTGCAAGCTTAGCATTGATTACATAAGCGAAATCTGTGTCTGTATCATTGGCTTAGGAAAAGTAGATACTAGGAACACAATTCATACAATGTGGCCTTCAGAGTCACATAGTGAAAGGAAATTAAAAGTTAATGAAATGGCATTCACAAAGTTATCTGGGTTACAGAATACCTGGATCTATATCATTTGCTGTCACACTCAGAGCACTGCCCTTCACTGCTGCAATTGCACATGCTCCACTTCCACTTCCTACATCCAACACACGTCGACCCAACATAAGTTGCGGGTTATCTAGTATATACCTGCAACCAGGTACTGGATTAATGTTGCCTGGCTCCAATTATCATCTCTTAAAATGACAAAGACAGTACAGAACAAACAAGTTAGGAAAAGTGGAACAATGATGGTGTGTTCACTTCTCTGTAACTATGTTACTCCAGACATTTTCTCCGTATCTTAGCAACACAATTGAGCATGTAAGGAATTGTGTGTGTGTGGGAAAGAAAGGAAACAGTCAAGAATCCAGAAATGCAAGTAAGTCTTCATGTAGAATGGTCACTAAAACTTCCTGCTCTACATGAAAATTGAAATGGGTGTACAGGTTTTCATAAAATTTTAAAATATTAAATTCTCTGAAAATCCATCCTGCAGGTCTCAACTTATAATTACGTATACCGATGGAGAAAATTACTGTAACAGACATTCCCCATGGGTACCTTAATGTGTAATATAAAACGAAAATGGCCAGAGAAAAAGAAAAAAGGTCAAAAAAGATCAAATGAAACAGCCAGGAATGTCACACCAGCCACACTAAACATGATGTATATGGAAAGCAGGATAAAGCCTGTAACCTATGGAAGAAATACAAACACAGGTGTCCTAGAATGGTTAAGAGGATTACAGTTTGCTATATTTAATTGCACCAAAGCAATAACAACAATGAAACAACCTGAGAAAAACAAAAATATTCCAAGTCTGTGTGAACAGTACGAAGTGTGCAGAACGTGAGTCATGCAACCAAATTCTAGGCAAAAGGGAATGACTTTGTATGTTTTGCAAGACAGGTGCATCACCTGCCACCAATAATATCACTTTGGTTATGGACACTTTCAACCTGAAAGGTCGTTAGAACAGACTGGATAGGAAGTGGTGAGGACTATAAAGCTAATAATGATGTGGTGGCTAAGAAAAAAAACATTATCTCTGCAGCAACACCAACTTTTTACCCATTTCACACAACAGCCACTTTACTGGCTACGGTATCACAGTTCTTCAATGCAATCTTGCATACTTCATGAACTTTTAAACAAATACAATTAAGTGGAAAAAAACTATCTTACTCATAAAAAAAAAGGATACAGCTGCAGCCAGCTTAACACATTGCCGTCGGCTCACGCAGAAATGCGTGATTGCTCACCCATGCGTTGTTGACAGGCCCTCATTTCTGCGTTTTCTTACACGACGTCCAACACGCGCGTTTTCGAGCTGGTCTGACACACTGATCGCTTCAAGGTCACTGTCAGCTACATGCAGGATGTTTGGATCTCAAGTTACAAGCAGACAGACCGCTCTTGAACCTTATTTTAGAATGATAAGCCTGCAAAATGTTATGGGAATGAACATTAAAAGCGTTTAAAAGTCCCGTCACCAGTGGGTATTTAATTAAAAGACCAGCCCGACAGCAATGTGTTAAGGAGATTCAACCCTTTGACAATAGGATGATAGAGCATTGTGAATTGTTCTGTTAATATTAAATAACTTCATGGATTAAAGGATAATAGTCACTTAGCTACTCAAGGTTTCCTGGCTTCTATGGAATCTGAAGGTTCATTACTGTGTACACAAAAGTATGTCAGTGGTCCCTATCCTCAATCAGATGAATCAAGTCCTCAACCTCAAACATAAGTTACTTAAGATCCATTTTAATATTTTTGTTTCACCTTTGCCTATGTCTGTATCTTCTCAAACTGACATCTTCACTTCGGGCTGTGTACTACATTTTGTATGCATTTCTCATATGTGTTTTTCTACAACTGTTGCAATGCATGAATGTGTGTCTTGTTGAATTACCTGGCAAGAGCCTGTCCCCCTGGCCAATAGAAAGCCCAGAAAGGATCGTTGAAAGGAATGTTATCTGCACTTGCTGTCCACAGTTCACACAACGGAGTAATTAAGTGAAGCTTAATTTCTGGAGTCATATGGTCAGTTGATATGACTGTATGTTGCTTAATAAGTCTTGCTGTGGTAAAGCCACTCTTCAGACTTTGGACACTCAGTCGTCTCAAACTAAAAACAGAAACTGTTTCAAACTGTGTGCATTTACCTATATTTCTTTGGATTAATAATGATGATGTATTAACTATTTCGTTATACAGCACCAAATGAAACACCAATATGATCATGCATGATGTATTCAGTAGCAGCCATAGCTTATTTCAAGGTCATCAGTTTTTCACCTGCCAAGACTGAAGAAAATAACAAATATTGTGCAGACATGACAGCCAGAGACCAGTGCATGTGTGAAATAAGGCGCCTCATGAGTACACCATCCGAAATGCTCATTAAGAAGCATGTGCAAAAAGCAAAGTAGGAACTGCAGTTAGGGTAATTCAACTCAAGGTACTCGTATAAAATGCATTTCAGGTGAATAAAGTTACACTAAATGACATAAAACACTACTTGCTGCTTGTCTGGTAATGTACAGTAAAGGGTCTTATGCCCAACTTTTTTCACATGAACAATTAAAACCAAACCATTACTACAAGCACCTGCCTCTGAACCCATGCTCAAGTTGACAATTTTACATTCTATTTGTCTATTTTAATGTCTATCCTCCCATTATGCCTATTTCTTTATCATCTCAGGTAAGTGGTTGCAGCTTTATAGGTCATACACCATTTAAAGGCTCTAAAATAATCATGAATGGCGACTACATTAAGGATTTGGATGTTGCTAAGGCCTAATGGAAGGTGACATGCCATGAAGGACCTAAAGCAGATTAGCTGGTAATTCAGTTAAGAGTTGACTTAGGCACCTTCAAAACCGTAACCATCATTATTGAAAAATGCAAACAAGTATATAACTGATGCTTAGATCTTGCATCTCTTCCCTTCTGCCATTACATTAAAAAGTTGTGGTATGGTAGGAGTTTAACTAGGATTATAAGGACCTTTTTTTTTTCTAAGACCAAAAATTTAAAAAAATGTACCAAAGGAAATTTTATTTTTTGATTTGTGGGGCTTGTTTTGTTAAAGGCAATTCTCACCTAGATGGGGGAGGGGGGGGGGGGGTGTAGTTTTCAGGGGCCATCTCCCATTTCACTAAAACTTCGATTGGTATGAATGGGTGCTTTTGTATGA
>Ga0123354_10012752_pt1 | contig 13021 bp, 7 predicted proteins | sample TergutLab28metaG_2_FD_97872 | JGI IMG/M metagenome (GOLD analysis project Ga0123354, IMG submission 97872) | Labiotermes labralis P4 segment gut microbial communities from Petit-Saut dam, French Guiana - Lab288 P4 | ecosystem: Host-associated > Arthropoda: Insects > Digestive system > Gut ...
ACCTTCCGAATACTGACTTCTAGCCAGCAGTCCGGCATCTAAAGTAAAAAAACAGCAATGCACACACAGTACAACAAATACACATAAGATGACAACAATACACACAAGACAACTACAACAATAAACACGGCCAAACCAACAACAATTACCTACAAGACAACTTAAATCTCTCGACAATACATGGGAGACAAATTAGAATACAACATGTACAGAAGGTAAAAACATCCATGTAAGAGAGTACTGTGTACAGATTATTGTAATTGTTTTTTTTTAATCATATATTAATGTCCGAAACATGTTGAGCAAATAAGAAGTGAAATAAAATAAAAAGTGACATCAAGTTGGTCTTTTATTCTTCAGCTATTACAATGACGCACGGTCCAATAAACTTAAGCAGGACACGTTCTTCGAACCCTAACAGCCACAAAACTCACAGAAGGGCTCAATTCAAGAAAATTTCAAAGCAGGATACAAGTTTATTGTTCCAGGAAACTTTGAGCTTCGAATCTCCCCTGTGGGCACCTGTCATACGAACCATCGATCAAACTTGACTAATTCCTAAAATTAATGGCCACAAGCTGATGGATTCATAATTTACCAAGGGGTGTAAGCGCAGTTGCCTGACACTCCAAGTCCCAATGCGCCATAAAGTTTCTTGTGCGGATGAATGAAAGCTGTTGCTGTCAGTCAAAAGGATTATTTAAAAATAACGGAACGTTCTAACGATATGAAGGAAACATTCACAATCCGTTACATGCGTGTGAATACCACGGTGAGTTGCTCTTACGAGAATCCAAATGTTATTTCATGATTCACATTGAGGATGATTGGTTTTGAGGTTTGTTAGAGTTCAGATTCACCTGATGAAAGTATTCAAAGGAACTACAGAAATACTGCTATTCCTACAGCAGATAGCTGGATGCCACACAGGATAATATACCACTAATTAAAGTAAATTCAGTTAAAACCAATTGATAACCTTCCATATTTCATAAATGTACACCACATCCCGAAGAGGACTCTCCTACCAAGAAGGTGACACACTGAGACCAAAATATTACCGAACAGATCCTGGCTGATGGTTCGTCCAAGAAATTTGTAGGTAACTAATCAAATCACACGGCGTCACTTCCCTATTTTTGATATAATAATTATGTTCAACAATTTGGAGCCACCGTTCTGATAGAGCTGCAAGCGAAATAAAAACAATATTAATTGAACATTATTTTGTGTTCAATGACGATGTACCACATTGGTCACAGCTGCCCGATGCAGCTAGGCCGCATTGCTTTTGGGCAAAATTTATTTCGCATTTAGAAGGAAACGTGTATGAAAGTGCTTGTTTTAAATCCTTTCCTAATGTGGAATAGAACAAATTACTGATTGTTGAATGTTTTATAATATTTTGTATATTTATAAATATTTTGTTTGGCGAAGTATTCATCAGAATTTGAAAGTTGGACAAAGTTTGTAAAAAATATTTTTTTTGGCGAAGTATTCATCAGAATTTGAAAATTGGACAAAATTTGTAAAAAAATATTTTCTTTGGCGGAGTATTCATCAGAATTTTAAAATTGGACAACATTTGTAAAAAAAAAATATTTTCTTTGGCGGAGTATTCATCAGGATTTGAAAATTGAACAAAATTTGTAAAAAAAAAATATTTTCTTTGGCGGAGTATTCATCAGAATTTGAAAATTGGACAACATTCGTAATAAATATTTTATTTGGCGAAGTATTCATCAGAATTTGAAAATTGGACAAGATATGTAAAAAAAATATTTTGTTTGGCGGAGTATTCATCAGAATTTAAAAATTGGACAAAATTTGTAATAAATGAAAACGAAAAACCACTGGCATGTAGGAGGGCATAAAAACCCCATAATATCGTACAAGCTGAAGAAACCATGAAGAATAGTGTTTTGTATGTATCAAACCGCTGTAACGTCGGAGCATATGACGAAATGTGTTTCCTATACATAACACCTACTGAAACATTCCAACACTCTAGAGTCTAGAGTGTTGGAATGTGTTTAGCAGGTGTTATGTCAAGAGTCTAGACTTCCCCATAGCCTGTAAGTGCACAATTACAATGATTCTCAACACAAAGTGACTTTTAACATAAAAAATATTAAATGCCAAGTGTTGTCAATATAGACCAATTTTCTTCGTGAGGAAGGAATATTTTATATTTTATTAAATAAATGTTAAGCCTCAAAATATCTTATTTATCGTAATTTCAGGCTTCAAAATATCAGCCACTGTTCTAAATTAACGTAAAGTGAACGAACTGTGAAAATCTCTTAACCTTTTGGTGAAGGAATAATTTTTTTTCAATTTTAGCACACCCTGTATATAAAATGTGAATAATACAGGAACCAAATAAGTTAGAATTATGAAATAAACTGAATTTTGAAGAGAAAAAAAGGAGAGTAAATACCATGTTTAAAATATTCAGTACTTATATTTGTTGAATAAATATATAAAATGCAACTATAGAGGTTAGCGGTGCGGTACGACCACTATAGTTGACATTAGGCATCAAAAGATTAATATGCATAATTCCAACTTCTGGTCAAATTAAGAAACTAAATATCACTCTACCATAAAATGCAGCTGGGCAATGTATTTATTCTATCCAAGCGTACATTTCATGTACCAAACACAGTACCAATATTCAATCCTTACTTTTCAGAAAATAAAGTGTTCATAAGAAAGGCCAAACGATTAATGATAGATAGAGATTTAATCGCTGCAATTGGGGGGGGGACGAGAGGATGACGTCAATACACCTGCGTGAGTAAGCAAAATACAGCGCCCCCTAACCATACGGTAGATGGTACTTGTAACAGTAAAAGGTAAAGCAGTCCCATTACAGGCCTGTAGTGGCCCGGAGGATTCCAGGAATTTAAGGTTACCAGATTTCATTACAGCGGCACAGGATGGTGGTAAGGTTGTCGGCCTTACGCACCGGCCGTTTTTACCCCCAGGAAATACTCCTGGTACTCATTTCTGTTAGAGGCTGAATCGACCCCAGGGCCTTAGTGCGATCGGAAGGATTTTATGTCAATGAAAAATCCAATGACACTAGCTGGGATCGAACCAGCGACCTTCCGATTTGTAGCACAGCACCTTAACCACTGTGCTACTGCAGCCCCCCTGAAGAAAGTGTGCTTATTCAGAACACTGTTTATCATCGCTAGCCGGATGGAAACCATTACAGAGAAAAATACGTCAATACCACCCACTAATAACACAATAAAAATACATCCTCTGACGATTTAATGAAATGTCACGCCCAGTAATACGTGTTGGGAAACGGAAGTACAACTACATTCATTCTGAACTTCTTGTTCCAGATTGAGTTTATGGTCAGCTTCGCGTCATAGTCTCCTTAACTCTGAGAAAAGAGCTACCGTTACCCATTTGCAGGCGGTGGACTGATACCCACAACTGCCCCCTGCCACCGACGCAATCAAACTCCGAATCTTCTGCCATCCATCTCACAGCAATGTCACTATACTGACTGAGCTATCCCAGATACACAACGACACGTATTTGCTGAGATTAAGACTTACGTAGCCGGCGTGTTCCATTCAATGTACAAGGGACCACAATTCACGGTTTTAATATCGAGCGGACCAAAACACATAATTTTTGCGCAAGGTCCAATTGTTATAAGACACAAAATTACGTATGACATTTCTTGGAGAACATAAATTTGGGCTGCTATTTTAAACCTGCTGTACGTTTTGGCATCGCCTAACTCCTACACAGGCACACGGCGCGTGTTCCACTGGACTGCGTCAATTATCTAAGACGGCAGATCAAGTGGTGCGTCTCTTAAAATATTTCTATAAGCTGAAGGCAAAAAAAACATACGCCACGAATATTTACATACCTGCGAAGTTTTAAAATTTGTATTACGGAGGTCAACAAATAGAGCGAGGAAAATTTGAGGCTTTAACGTCACAGACTATAAATTTCGCAGTCTTAGGGAATTAGAAGCCGACGTTTCTGAGCAACCAGCAGCCTCTAAATTCAACGTCAAATACAGACGCAACAAATTTCTCTGACCTGCCTGCTGACTTCAGGACACCAGTCTCTGAAGACAGAATTGTTTATCGTCGCCAAATGATGGATTGAAAAGGATGTGGAACAAAGTACAAGTGTACGAAGTTAAAAGAAACACAAATTATGTACGAAACACTAAATACGCTGAGACAATACCGCCGACAGCGTCGGTATTTAAGGTCATAAATAGTTACAGTGTGATACTGCAAGCTGTGGAACGCAGCAATCAATAGCTAATACAGGGTTGATACTAAAGAGAGAGAGCTAACACCTGTCACAGTGTCACTGTGCCCAACACAAAATTCACACTATTGTAAGGCCCGAAATTTTTAAACTTTTGGCGCCGGAATTATTTTTTTTTTAAATTTTAGCACATCCTGTATATAAAATGTGAATAATACAGGAACAAAATACGTTAGAATTATGAAACAAACTGCATTTTGAAGAGAAAAAAACGGAGAGTTTACACCATGTTGAAAATATTCAGTACATATATTTGTTGAATAAATATACAAAATGAAACGTTTGGAGGTTAGCGGTGCGGTAAGACCCTTGTATGTGTCGTTGGGCGTCAAATGTTTAAGCACATTCGCAAAATTACGAAAAAGTTAAAATTTAACTTCGTCATATCCGTCACACCGCACACGACAAATCGGATCCCGTTGGACGGATTTTCATGAAATTTGATATTTGAATAATCTTTTTCGAAAATCTTTCGAATAAATTTAACTTCGATTAAAATCAGACAAGAATAACGGGTACTTTACACGGATACCAATATACAGTCTTGATCATATCTCGCTCAGTTCTTCTTAGAATGAGAAAATTTTGTAGAGAAAATCAAAACACACATCTTATGTTCTATAACGTTTGTACATAAAATCGTGCCGTTTACGATATAATGTGGAAAGATATGATACAGTCTGACAGGACACAAAAAAGATACAATAGGGCGCATGCGCCTGACACTCTGGTGAAGTAAGATTACAGACACACATTACATGTCTAATACTATTTGCTTTTCCACTGTTACAATTGTTCCAAGAAGGCGCATCGTTGTTACGTTATGCGTACATTTCCTGTCTTGTCAAAAATAATAATGATCTAATCAGGAGAGAGGACACTGCAGTCGGTAGTGACTACAAAACGGCCTAGATAACTGAGGAGTCAGGGTTCGACTTCCGTTAACCTTTTGACGCCTAATGTCAACTATAGTGGTCGTACCGCACCGCTAACCTCTAAAGTTGCATTTTATATATTTATTCAAAAAATATAGGTACTGAATATTTTAAACATGGTATATAATCTCATTTTTTCTCTTCAAAATGCAGTTTGTTTCATAATTCTAACGTATTTGGTTCCTGTATTATTCACATTTTATATACAGGATGTGCTAAATTTAAAAAAAAACATAATTTCGGCGCCAAAAGGTTAAGAGCAAACATTTCTCAATTCTTCAAATTATTCACACCAAACCTGCCGCCCAAACGTCCTTCAGCTCATTCAATCAGCACACCAATTAATACACATACAAAAAAATTTTCACATTAAAACATTTAAAATCGTTCCAACATGTTTCGATCCTAAGATCATCTTCAGGGAGCTAAATTGTTCCTTGCTAAAGTCACATTTTTAAAAGCACTCACTGATTAATTTCCTTATATTAACTTGGTGCTGTGGCAGCATGTCGTATTGTGTACGTACGGCGTAATTCACAATACGACATGCTGCCACAGCACCAAGTTAATATACCTACTTACTCCATGATGCAGAGTCCTTCTTGAGCAGCCAACTGGTTTGCATCTAGTCAAGAAATTCCCCGCATTTCACGGAACCCGAAGGTTCATTACAGCACTCACAAACGTCCGCCAACTCTCTCTACCCTGGGCCAGCCCAATCCAGTCCATATACCCACATCTCACCTCCTGGACATCCATCCTAATATTATCCACCCATCTACGCCTAGGTCTCCCCAGTGGTCTCTTTCCCTCCGGTTTCCCCACCAAGACACTATAGACACCCCTCTCCTTACTGTTCCTTGCTAAAGTCACATTTTTAAAAACACTCAGTGATTAATTTCCTTATATTAAACTTTAGACACCTAATGTCAACTATGGTTGACGTACCGCACCGCTAAACTCTAAAGTTGCATTTTATATATTTATTCAACAAATATAAGTACTGAATATTTTAAACATGGTATATACTTTCCTTTTTTTAATGCAGTTTGTTTCATAATTCGAACGTATTTGGTTCCTGTATTATTCACATTTTATATACAGGTGTGCTAAAATTAAAAAAATAATTCCGGCGCCAAAATTAACTTGGTGCTGTGGCAGCATTTCCTATTGTGTACGTACGGCGTACGACTTACACAATACGACACGCTGCCACAGCACCAAGTTAATATAAGGAAATTAATCAGTGAGTGTTTTTAAAAATTTGATTTTAGCAAGGAACAGTGTAGCTCCCTGAAGATGATCTTTGGATAGAAACATGTTGGAGACATTTTAAATGATTTAATGCAAAATTTATGAATGTGCATTAGTTGGTGTGCTGATTAAATGACTCTACGAAATGCACGGTGCAAGGGTAAAGATAAAAAATAACTCCTTCATCTCAGGGAGTAAAAGCGCACGTTAGCGCGAAGTTGAACAGGCCTTTGCATGAAACTGAGTCAAATGAGTATCACAGTGTCAGTTTCTACGTACAGAAGAGGAACAGAATATAATCTGTCAGGATAGACAGCCTCCTAGTCGGAAGTTACACCCCAAAGTTTGGAAAGAGGACTGACAACCCCTCAGCAAGAAACCCTTTCGTTACAGCTTGAAACTTTATGAATGTTTGGGATGAAATATCTCAGATCTCTCCTGATTTCAGGCTTCCGCCCCGAAGTAGACGAGAACAGCGCTCTTATGAGCTATCACACAGCCAGTAGCGGTAATTCCTTACCAACGTTTCGGGAGAACGTATCGGTCAAGAGTCAAGATTTCAAGAAGACAAGAAGCTTCTTGGATCATTCTTGGATTCTTGACCAATGAAGATAGGACAGATAGGTTGTCGCGAAACGTCGGTAAGCATTTAGCCCAGTAGAGCGCAGTATTTTTCTTGTCACGGCTTCCTTGCCGGACGTATAATTATCCTGTTAATGTCCGCTCATTACCTGAAGAAGCCGTGGGCCTATGCCACGTCTCACAGCACAGGCAATCTGAACAGATGTGTAATTAAAACCAAAAAGCGTCTGAACCCGTACCGCGTCTTGCATCCTGACGTCCGAAAGTGCGTCCAGCCTGTCACACTCAACTCTTCCGTCAAAACGAGTCGGCTTCCCAACACCAACGCAGTAACTGTTAATTACCGAACGGAATGCGCTTATATTACAGAAAAAATTCAAATACATTCGTTACGATCAGCAAAAAAATTGAAATATTTTACATTTTGTTGGGTCGGGATAGCTCAGTAGTTAGAACGACTTACTAAGGGCTGAACGGTCCAGGGATCGATTCCGGGTGGAGGCGAGATTTTCCACACCCGTCCAGACCGAGCATGGGTCACAGCCAGCCTCTTATAAAATGGGTACCGTGTCATTCCCGGGGGTAAAAAGACAGGAACGTGGCGTTCCCCACCCACCCCATCTAGCGCCGAGGTTAAAGAAAGAATAGAGCTATACCTCTACTGCACATCTAGACCTTCGCTGACCGTGCTAGGGTGAACTGTAACTTTTACATGACGTTTTATGTCCCAAGAATATATTTGTGCCAGCAACTCCAGCTGTATTTGTGGAACCCTGAAAAGCAATACCGTCCGCCACTGAATACTACCCTCAGTCAAGTCAGTAATTAAGTATTAATGTTATCCCAGCACCCAGATTAAGGTGTTGTCAGCCGTACGGCTCGGTAGAATGGCATTTCACCAACGCCTTAGAGTGACTTCGCGTCTACGTCTGTATGGCCCGCACGTGGGTCCTTTAAACACTTCCGAACAAAAACAGGTTATGTCCACATTCAGAGCCAACTTGGTCTTCATAGTAGAGAGCGTCTTTATGTGAAGCAAGAAGACAAATTTCAAATATAAACAGAGTTGCATGTCACAAGATCTGAAGATGTAACTACAGTACCGAGGGCACTTGAAATGTTACTGAGCACATTAAATCTACAGAAGTTAAAGATCTACCACGATGGAATCTCTACATACCTCATACGTGAAAGAAGACATATAATGCACTAATGATCCAATTATCGTATTAAATCGAGTAAGGGAAAGAATGAGCTCTTTCTCCCCGACCTTCTGTCTACAACAAAAATTCCCTTTCCCTGTTTTCCACTGATACCAAATGTCACTAAATTTTCTGCCTTTCATTAGGATTACTGTCTCAATCTCTCTCGAAATTGAAGTAGAGGTAGGTTGAAGGGGCAGCATAGAGGCTTCAATATCACTTATCTTTGTCGATTCTTTCCCTGACTCGCCTGTAATTTACAGTACAGTTTGTTGCTGCAAAATTACAGCAGCTAAGGAGATGGTTGTTTGAAAGGTTCAGCCCTCAACGAAATGGCCATTCCACAAAACTACAGTGTACTTCGCCAATCCGGAGAACGGAGAAGACTACCGACTAGCAGCTCGCTGCAGTTCCGATGGACATCGAGCAATTCTTTGTCACTTAACACTTTAACGAACAAACGGTGGTCGTTTTCTATATTTTGGTAGGCTTGCTCTAACAAGAAAGAACTCTGCACACAGCTCAGACAGTGTGCTGATGTGTTCTGTATAATTCTCGGAATCAAGAGTAATTATTTGATAGAGAACATCAACCGGTTTGCCTTTGAAGTGCCGATATACTGTGCTTACTGTGGAGCAGAGAACTAAATTATATACACAATACGTAGATCAATTTCAAGCTTCAGAATTACAAGACAAAATAATGAAATTCAAACCCAGATTCCACAGAATGTAACACGACACAGCAAACTTCTCACAGTGACGCGTTGTTCCACTATGTAATATAAAGCAATGATAAACTGATGCCATCTATATGCGCGTACAAACACCGGTAACACAAAACCACGCAGTGGTATCCATTAATTCCTGTCCAAGGTCGATTACTTTACTGCTAATGACGGAGGAAAAACCCGTATGTGGCTGTGAGGTTGAGTTGAAACACAACACGTCCTGAAGAGGAATCGAGATATCAATCCACTATTGCCTTTATTTGAATCAATCTTGCAGATGTAGCCCGTGTTTAGGGAAATATAGACTTCAAACAAATGTCTCATGTAACAGTATATTTGGGGACTGCGGTAGTACAGTGGTTAAGGTACTGTGCTACAAATCGGAAGGTCGCTGGTTCGATCCTTCCGATCGCACTATGACCCTGGGGTCGACTCAGCCTCTAACAGAAATGAGTACCAAGAGTATTTCCTGGTGGTAAAAACGGCCGGTGCGTAAAGCTGACAACATACCATCATCCTGTGCCGTTATCACATAATCTGGGAACCTTAACTTCCTAGAATCCTCTGGGCACCTCGGGCCTGTAATGGGACTGATGTACCTGACAGTATAGGTACGATATCTGACGTTACGCCACGGCACAAGGTGCAGGACCCCAGCCTCTGTACCTGAACGTTGTTAAACATTGGCTTAGCCTGACTGAGTTTTCGCTGTTTTCCTCAGTCCCTTAACGCAAATGTTAACACCTAAGTTAGATTACGAACGCTGAATTCCATTCCAAGTCATTTCTCATCTCGTCATTCTACGCCATACCCTTAGCAACTGTAAGCGTCTTTAGGCACAGCAAGACTGTATTTGTCATCAGATGTATCAACAAACCTCTTGCGTACATCAGTGGCACAAGAGACCAGTTTTTGTATTATGAAGCGTGACGTCAGGCTTCTGCTGCGTAGTTGATGGTAGCAGCGCTCTTCTGCTGGTGTGAAGAAGCGTACTGTGTCAGTTCCTTACCCACGTTTGGGGACAAACTATCGGTACCATTTACAAGGGTAGATCAATCCCAATTCTTGAAAATTAAAGATGGGACCAATAGGTGGTTCTGAAACGTTAAAAAGGAATTACCACTATAGGCTGCGTAATATCCCAGAAGAGCGCAGATCTCAAGCTCTTGTCCTGCTGACATTCCCCCTGTGTTACTTACTCCACGGTGCAGATTCCTTCTTGAGAAGCTAACTGGTTTGCAGCTAGTCAAGAAATTCCCAGCATTTCACGGAACCCGAAGGTTCATTACTGCACTCACAAGCGTCCGCCAACTGTCTCTATCCTGGGCCAACCCAATCCAGTCCATTTACCCACATCCCACCTCCAGGAGATCCATCCTAATATTATCCACTCATCTAAGCCTAGGTCTCTCCAGTGGTCTCTTTCCCTCCGGTTTCCCCACCAAAAACCTATACACCCCCCTCTCTTCACCCATACGCGCCACATGCCCAAACCATCTCATTCTTCTCGATTTTATCACCCGCACAATATTGGGTGAGGAGTACAAATCATTTAACTCCTCGTTATGCAGTTTCCTCCATTCCTCCGTTACCTCGTCCCTCCTAGGTCCAAATATTCTCCTCAACACCATGTTCTCAAACACCGTCAGCTTCCTTTCCTCCCGTAATGTCAGCGACCAAGTTTCACACCCATACAAAAAACAGGCACAATTATAGTTCTATATATCTTGATCTTTAAATTTTTGGATAGCAACCTGGAAGACAAAAGGTTCTGCACCGAATGATAGCAAGCATTTCCTGACCTCAATCAGCCCTTAACTTCTTCCGCAATAGAATTTTTATGTGTTAAATTTGTTCCCAAATATTTAAACTCTTCCACCCTCTCGAAGGTACTATTATCAGTCCTCACAATCTGAATTCGTCCTGCATTCTGATCTCGAGACATGACCATGTACTTAGTTTTATCAGCACTTACTTCCAGTTCAGTCTCCCTAGTAGCAGCTACTAAAGCTTCTGCATTTTCCTCTAGAGTATGTATGCCTACCCCCAGTATATTAACTTCGTCGGCATAAGCCAGCAGCTGATGTGTACCATTTAGTTTCAAGCCATCCCTGTTTACCTGAACCCTCCTAATGGCGTACTCTAAAGCAAAGTTTAAAAGCATTGGTCCTGTGTTATCATGTAAAAAATCAAAGTGACCCCGTTACAGGCCCGTTGTGGCCCAGAGGGTAGGTAGAGTTATAGCTCTACTCTTCCATGAACGCGGCACTAGAATGTGGTGAGTGGTGAGCAGCACGTCCCGGCCGCACTTTACCCCCGGGAAAGAAACGGTACATATTTTACAGGAGGCTGGTTGGGCCCCAGGGCCGGTCTGAAGGGACGGAAAATCTCGTCCCCACCGGGATTCGATTCCGGACCGTCCAGCTCTTAGTCAGTCGCTATACCGACTGAGCTACCCCGGGTGTTAACACGAAGCTCCTGCAAATAAGTTTAGGTTTGGATAAAAGGGGAAATTTTAATTCAAATGGATTAATATTTTTGTTTCCTAAACGCGTCCTTCGCGAACTTCTCCTCATATTCGTGTGTTTTACACTCACGTACTTCAGACACAAACCATCTTCGTCTTTTATTAACTACGCTCATCACAAACCACTCATGTATCTGTAACTGTACACACGAAAATATGACAATACACGAGGCACGTTGTAATTGGCAAGTATTTTATTACACCGAATATTATATAGAATTTGAGATTTCATTATTCATATATATTCACCAACACATGCACACTTTTTTAAGTGACACTATAAAACTTTAATTAGTTAAAATAGTTAAAATCTCCACATGTTTCGGTTTATATTTAAACCATCTTCAGAGAGCTATTAGTACATCCTACACACGCTCAGACACAGTAAAGCAAGAGGAAGAGTAATTACAACATCCGAACCCATCACAAACAAGGAACGACATGCTACCACAATGCCATCCCAGCAACATGTGATATAAGTAACTTTAGCATGAACTAATAGCTCCCTGAAGATGGTTTGAATATAAACCGAAACATGTCGGAGATTTTAACTATTTTAACAAATTAAAGTTTTAGAGTGTCATTAAGAAGTGTGCATGTGTTGGTGAATAAACGTGAATTGTGACAATATGCACGGTGAAAAACTGAAAATATTTGAGATTTCATGTTTCGTGAAGAATTTGAAGTCGAGTGCGCACGACGTTTCGGAGTAAGCTTCTGACATGGCAACTAATAACCAAGCTTACATGGCTTCATATTCCCTATGACAGCAGCGTTATATGTTCAAATTACATAAATATTACGGGTCTTATGAAACAAATTATTTTTTCTCGGCATAAAAGTTGTGATAAAAAATTTTTCTCTCAGAAGTGAAAAAATTATATTTGAACTCGACTTAAGTGTAGATCAAATTAGATTTGAATTATACGTAAAGGTAAAGGTATTGATAAAGCAATACCTGTACAGGCCTTGACAGGTCCTGAGGTTCCCATGAAGTTGAGGATCCCAGATTTCATGACAATCGGCACGTGAAGGTGGCAATGTTGTCAGCCCTACGCACAGGTCGTCTTTACCCCCAGGCAATATTCCTTGTGCTAATTTCTGTTAGAGCCTGAGTCGACTACAGGGTCATAGTGCGGCCGGAGGGATTATGCCAAATGAAAAATTCAAATGACACAATCGGGAATCGAACCCGCGACCTTCAGTTTTTTTTATCATAGTGCCTCAGCCAAGTGCGTCATCGCATACCCCACAAGGGAAAGGCGCCTATTATGGGGAGGTTTATAAAAACTGCTATAAAATTTGGGAAAAAATTAGTAAAACTTTTCGAGACCCTAACATAACTTTATGTGATTAACCTTTTGACGCCTAATGTCAACTATAGTGGTCGTACCGCACCGCTAACCTCTAAAGTTGCATTTTATATATTTATTCAACAAATATAGGTACCGAATATTTTAAACATGGTATATAC
>Ga0123354_10012753_pt1 | contig 13020 bp, 9 predicted proteins | sample TergutLab28metaG_2_FD_97872 | JGI IMG/M metagenome (GOLD analysis project Ga0123354, IMG submission 97872) | Labiotermes labralis P4 segment gut microbial communities from Petit-Saut dam, French Guiana - Lab288 P4 | ecosystem: Host-associated > Arthropoda: Insects > Digestive system > Gut ...
CGGACGCTTGTGAGTGCGGTAATGAACCTTCGGGTTCCGTGAAATGCGGGGAATTTCTTGACTAGCTGCAAACCAGTTAGCTGCTCAAGAAGGACTCTGCACCATGGAGTAAGTAAGTAATAGTAGGCGCAGAAGGAGAGCGGAGCAAATTGCATCTAGAGTTTTATGATTTGTACCCACAAATATTATTCGAGTGATGAAATCAAGAAGAACGAGAGAGGTGAGGCATGTGACACATGGGCCTGTGGGGAGACAAATGCATGCAGGTTTTTGGTGGGGAAACATGAAGGAAAGAAGTTACTTGGGAGATCTAGGCATAAATGGGGTGTAATATTGAAGTGACTCTGAAAGAAATAGGCTTGAAGGACGCCGATTTGTTTATCCCTGCTAAGGACAGAGACAAGGGCCAGGCTGTTGTGAAGACGGTAATGAATTTTTAAGTGAACTTAAAGATTCATTAATGAAGTAATGAAATTTCGGGTTCCATACAATGTTGTGTTGTTCTATGTATTGTTTGTTTAGTGTCGTTCTATGTATTGTTTGTGTGTAAACGTGTACTGTACCACTGCCACCGGGTGGCTACTCAACTGCAGTTAACAAATATGTCAATTTTGTGCCTACCTGAGGGACTATAGGGTTCTCAAAAAGGACTCTGCCTATGGAGTTGGTTCGTTAGCGAACCGAGGCAGCAGTTTCTCCACAAACGTAGGTCAGTATCTACCAAATTACGCGGTGTCACATCTCAAACGCCCTCTGGCTGGCCAGCATATCTAGGACCTCAATCCTCCCAGTATTCTGTCCTGTATGTCACAAATTTATTTTCTCGGTGGTAAAGGTTGCCGTATCTTGAAGCACACCACTCAGATCCAGTTCCAAATAATGTATTGAGCTTTAAAGTTACGCCCCCTCATTTGCTGGTGTTTGGACACGGGGACAGTTCCGTCCGTGCCTGTATGTAGTCCTGTGGCCCCGGAAATATCTGCCGAAATTACAAAAGGTTTTCGGTATGTGCTGGACCGACCAACAACAGACAGCTTCACATCTAGTCGAGAAGGTCGTCATTGAAACCAATTCAGGGGCTTCGGAAATTCATCATTCAGCAAAAACAGACGACACTTTCTCATCGTGCCTCTGTTGTACGAGGGTGAGTCAAATGAAAACCTGATTTTTTAAAAATGTTTTTTGTCACGGACGATATGGTGTGTTGATCCATGACTCATATCCAGATGTGCCGCCATTTCATTCACTGTTACGCGGCGATTTTCCTTCACGATGGCTTCAACTGCTGCAATGACCTCTGGTGTCACTACTGGGTGTGCCTGACCGGGTCGAGGAGAGTCTGTTACAGAACTAAGTCCGTTAGTGAACATCCTAGTCCACTCGTATACTTGCTGTAGCGACAGAAATGTACCGCCATACTGAATTTTCATTCGTCGATGAATTTCGACGCATTTCACCCCTTCACTATTTTAAAAAAACGGATGACAGAAAACTGTTCTTCTTTTGTGCATGTTGCAAAGGGGCCTCCATCTTTACACTACTACTGCACCGTCATGTTGCATTCCTGCATCGTACTGCCACCTGTCGACCACTCTTCAAACTATGAGTATCATTCTTGTCAGCTTACAAGACAGTCGAGCTGTGGTTCGAATTTTTATCGCACTTTTAAGTTTTTCATTTCTATCTCCCTCGTATTTCCTTATGCTTTGTGCACAGACTGTATCAGGCAAACACTTAGCTTAGCAATGTTTCTAGGAAGAATCAGTTTTAAGTTAAATATCTGTAAGCTATTCGCGGATATCTTTGATCTTTGCTGTGTTCGCTTCTTATTAACCATCGCCTGCTGCAGGTGTCGGCATCCACCTACCCGTAAGCAAGCACATGTTTTACCTTCCATGTTCTTTTGCCATCTCATACGGACGGAATCATTTATTTGCATTTACCAAGCGCAAATAAATTCACAGGTTTTTTTTCGAAAAGGGTGATGGATGGTGTTAGCATCTTCTCGGTAAATGTTGGCGTCACCTATGCAACGATGTACTTGTGAGCGACAACAGTTAATGAACGGCTTGAAAACGCTTTCTCTAAAATAGAACAGTAACTACACTTTTTTTTCATGTTTTGCTGACCGTGCATCTCAGTATAATCTTGGTAATTAACCAACTTAATTCACAAATTCTTGTTTTATAATAAAATTTATTATATGCCTCTACATGTTTCGAGCACTATGTGCTCATCATCAGGAGGTCAGAAATGTATTATACAGCATCTGGTATCGTCACACTCTGTAGGTGGCCGTCCGGTGTGCACAGGTTGAGAGGGGACCCTGATGAAGAGCACATAGTGCTCGAAACATGTAGAGGCATATAATAAACTTATTATAAAACAAGAATTTGTACATTAAGTTAGTTAATTACCAACAGTAAATCCACTGCTGGTCTGAAGCAATAAATCGGCAGTGAAGGTAAAGTTCTCCCTCTCCACGTCATGAAGGCGTATGGGGCGGAGTAGAGGTATAGCTCCACTCATTCTTAACCTCGGCACTAGGTGTAGTGGGTTGTTAACTTCACGTCCCCGGTTGCTTGACTGTGCGGGCAAGGACTTCGGTAGGTATTGAATTCTGAGCTGGGTGGGCTCCAGAGTCGTCCTGGAGTTTTGGAGAGAATTCTTTGGCCTGTGCTGGAATTCGAACCCCGACTCGTCCGGCCCGTAGCCTAAATTGGCGGGCATTCTGAAAAATCTAAACTGTTTTTAGTTTTTAGTCCAACAGTAGGAGAGTCTGGAGAAAATGCAATGAAAATGTAGAATTTTGCTCAATTCGTAACTGTATGCTTTGTGAGAGAACGCACCTCGGTATATGGTATTGGAAGGGCAGAGCATGTAGCATGTACTGTACAGAACAGATGAGAGAGACATATAACGTTTGGTCGAAGAACTTGAAAGGAAGACATAGCTTGGAAGATCTAGATAAGAATGGTTTTCATCGGACTGTGAAGAAGGAGAGTGGAAACTGGATTTGTCTGGCACTTGATAGCGAGGAGTGGAGGGCTGTTTTGAAATTTCGGAGGCCAATGGGGACGGTCAAATTCTTGGCCCGCTGAGTGTCTGATAGTTTCTCAAAAATGAGTCAAGTCCGTTTATGGAATGTGGATACACTATCTATACTTCAGCACACACAGCAACTAGAAATTCCCTACCGTCTGTTATAAAACAGTATGGCAGTTCAAAGAATCTGTATGCAAACCGAGGTGGAAAAAAACTGACGAAAAGTAAACTTGATGCTCTCGAACAGGCATTGAAAAGTTCAAAGAATTTCTACTGTACAAGGTGCGCAAACAGAGACTCCTAGCGGAGAGGTGCTTTTCAAATATTAGCATTATACACGTATACAGACAGTCAGGTCATCGCGGGGACAGGAGACGAAAGGAATTTTTGTATTACGGTGAATAATTCAAGAATGCTGTTGTATCCTGAAGAAGGGGGCAGTATTTTTTCCGAAACGTTTGTAAATAGCATAACGTCTCTCAAGACATATGAAGAGCCGCCGCCATAAATATCTCAATTTCGCTGAAGTGATGAGTTGTGACCGGTTGGTATTTGTACTTGATTTGTGGTTCTACGTGAGTTTTCCCACTGAGGAGTTAGTATTTCCAGGAAACATGGAGTCAGTGGCACCTATAACTAGCTTGGGGGGGGGGAGGCGGATGGGGCGAGGGGCTGGGGGCTGGGGGCTTGGGACGAGTGGCGCGGTCCAAGGGGCGACAAACTGGATGGAAAAATGAATTTATCTAAATTTATAAAACCGATTTACTGCGCTCAAAATGTTCAGCCATATGAAAGGAAATGTAATAATTGACTGTGACTTTTTTTTTTCTCGAAGTTCATAATTCCTTTTAGGAGCGGCCATTGTTATTGCTCGCCCCGATTGTCACAAAACCTGGCTACGCCACTGCCTATAGCCGTATTGAAACAGTATAAACCAGGATTTGTATGTTTCGCTTATCGTGCATCCTGGTTTATACTCTGGGTAAATGACCAACTTGATGCACAATTACGTTATATAAAACGATTTATTATTGTAATCCACTACATGTTTCGAGCATCACTGTGCTCATCATCAGGAGGTCAAATTGTATTAATACAGCATCTGGTATAATACTCTCAGTAAGAGAGTGCTATAACAGATGCAGTAGGCCTATTAATACAATTCGACTTCCTGATGATGAGCACAGAGTTGCTCGAAACATGTAGAGGATTACAATAGTAAATCGTTTTAAAGGTAAATCAGTCCCGTTACAGGCCCGAGGTGCCCAGAGGGTTCCAGGGAGTTCAGGTTCCCGGGTTACATGACAACGGCACAGGATGGTGGTAAGATTGTCAGCCTTACGCACCGGCCGCTTTTACCCCCAGGAAATACCAGGAAACCAGCTACCTTCCGATTTGTAGCACAGCACCTTAACCACTGTGCCACCGCGGTCCCTAATAAATCGTTTTATACGACGTGATTGTGCATCAAGTTGGTCATTTACCCACAGTATAAACCAGGGTTCCCAGAGTCCGCAGATTTAATCGGATCCGCGACCAGTTCCCAGGGGATCCGTGGATACGTTTCTGTAACGGCTGCTTCGAAGTTTACTTACTTTTTTTAAAATATAAATTATAGGCATGTTTTGTTTAAAATAATCGCGGAACGTCTTTAATTGTCGATGTGTTTATTTCGTGTGAGCTTTAGGACACATAATTAAGAAACCTCCTGTACCCACGAAGCGAGCGACATTGAGTTTAATTAAGGTCAAATCGTTCAAGGCAATGCGTTGTTACGTATGCTACTGGTTCGTATTCGTAGCTGTCTGAAATTTCTACTTAATATGAGTATCTAATTTCGGATAGCTATCATCCGGACACACTGTGTTTATGTGATCAAGGATATGAGGATCCGTGGTTTTTTTTTGTAGTCAAAAGGGGTCCGCAAAAAAAAAGAAATGTTTTTAAAAACACTGGTCTAAACAGTGGCGGGAATATAACTTCTGGAGACTTATGGTCCTTGTTGCCTTTTTGCGCAAAAACCAAACTCAACCTTTCGCAACAGGTATCAGCTAAAGGTAAAATTCTAGGTTATTTCGTAGTTATCTGCCTTTGGAAAGAAGGCTGACCATTGCAGTGTCCATGTGGCCTTCAGTTTAAAGTCGTCCGTGCACGAAACGTACCTCAAAAAAAAATGTAGGGTCTATTTTAAATTCGACCTGCCACACTATGTGGCAGTCAGGGATAGCAAACTCTTCCTTTTCCTGGTACCAGTCTTACGTCCGACGTTACGTGGCAGTAAGAAGTGATGCCAGCCGTCCTCATTGTACCACTTTCGTCCGGTTAACTAAACGTATGCTTTTTTTTTTCATTGTTACACCGTGCATATTGTCAAGTCACTCAATTATTATGCCAACCACTGCACATATATAAATTTATATAATTTACACATTAAAACATTAAAAATGCTCCGACATGTTTCGGTCCTAGGACCATCATCAGAGAGCTATATCGTTCTTGCTAAAGTTACACTATAAAAATCACATTAATTTCACTATTCCAGTTGGGTATTGTGGCAGCATACTCACGCAACGAAACACAGAACGCACATCCGTAACAGGGCACTCTTCGCAACACAACACAACACGGCATGCTGCCACAATACCCAACTGGAATAGTGAAATTAATATGACTTTTAATAGTGTAACTTTAGCAAGGACGATATAGCTCTCTGATGATGGTCCTGGGACCGAAACATGTCGGAGCGTTTTTAATGTTTTAATGTGTAAATTATATAAATTTATATATGTGCAGTGGTTGGTATAATAATTGAGTAAACGTTTGTTGTTGCATATTATTTAGTTCTTAGTTTTTATGCGCGATTTCAGGCTTCCGTCGCGGTGTAAATGAGATGTGCGCTCTTTTGGTGTTTTACGCAGTGTAGATTGGTAGTTTCTTACGAACATTTCGGGTACAGTCTATCGGTCCCATCTTGAAGGGTCAGGCGACGCGAACTGTATTCATTTTCTTTGTGAGGCAACTTAAATTCCCATGTGTATATCATAGTTTGTAATATGAGATATGAGAGATATATTTGTTAAATGCAATTGGGTTGACACCCGCCGGCAGTAGTACAGTACACATTTACGCACAAACAATGCTCAGCACAACACAATTAATTTGGGAAGTGTGCGGGCCGTGCCCCGTCTTTGCGAGTTATACTCTGGCAATTGCCTTACAAATGAGGAAATGGCACGGGAAAAGCTCAGTCAGTAATAATCGAAAGACACAGCGAAACCTGCCCATAACGGAAGAGAAAGTGACTGAAATTTTTTTTCATATGAAGGCAGGTTTCTTTCCATGCAGGTACTTGAAATCTAGATGCTCGGAACTGTAAGTGTACCGCTAAAGGCAGTTTTACATTGTTCCAAGGTTCCGTTCAAGACAGGTTTCCGTGCCTAATACTCTGTTTTCTTGTAATTATCTTACCTTGGATTTTATGTTTGTGACAGTAATATTGTATCTTACGAACGAGTATGGTGATCTAGTGAGTACTTGGCTTCAGATGTTAACCCTAACGATAACCCAGGGGGCGTCCGACATCTCGGTGCCAAACTTGGCATCTGTGACAAAGTTTCGCCGTCCCTAATGTGGGTTAACGTAATTAAATAAAAAGAAATTTTGAACACTGGAGATCGCGTGCCACGGGAACGGCTTGGCCTACTTGTTCGGAGAACCAGCGAGATTTCCCCACCGGGCGCGGACCAGCCCGTTTGCAGTTGTCTGCTGGGAGTTCACAGTCGGGCACTTATGTTCAAATTGAGCGTTGTTGCTCAGACCGAGCGCTTCGTAGAAATGTGTACCTTACACACTAACACACTGATCTATTTATCTCAGTATTTAACCAATGAAATAAAACTTATTGTGAAACAAATTTTGTGCATCAAGTTGGTTAAACACTGAGATAAATATACTGAGATGCACGGTCAGCAAAACGTCATAAAAAACAGTAATCTAGTTCTGTCTTTAAATTAATACATACATCATTTAGTGGTAAGGATCTTCATTGAACAGTTAAGTCCCCCTCTACCGCTCAAGAAATATCGCTGTCTTATGTGGGATCCAAGGATGTGTGACACGTAACACTGGCCGGAACAAGTTCAGTCACGAGAGGCTTGGAGTATCGCAAGGGGGTGGCCATTAAGATTAAGGGCCTCTGGCTCAAGACGTTATGTGCTAGTCCGCAGGCAGCTGCTGACGTTGTGCACAGACCAATGGCGTACCCAGGAATTTTGTTCGGGAGGGGGTTCAACAAATTCAGTTGAGGACAGAGGACAGAGGGAACGAGGATCTGGGGGCAGCTGTAATTTGGTACAAGAAATGTCATTTCATATAGTAACATTTTCTTAATTTTTAGTACTTTAAGACTGTTTATGATGCCAACCAATGTATTTGTCATTGCTAATGTAAAATAATTGCGAACCGGCGGTAGTTTTAGAATTGTACTGCCCGTTTTCCGAACATCTTGGGGTGTTGGCGTCCTAAATTCAGCAATTTTTTAACAGTTTTCACAATCGGGTTCAGTTTGGCACGATTTTGGAGGGCCTTCGGAATTTCGGGGGGGGGGGGTTCCCCCCCCTCGGTACGCCACCGGCACAGAAGATGGGGGTACCAGGTTCGTCCGAAACATCAAAAACCCCTTAGGAATTTACACAACGTTCTAATGAAAGGACCACAGTCTGTACTGTCATATTCGTCATTGCTAGCCACCTGATGTTGCCACGTGATGTTGACTGCAACAGCAGGAACGTTCCGCTCTGCAGGGTACAGTCTCCTCTTGTTTGCGTAGCAGAGGGGCACTAAGCCCGGATAGCTCAGTCGGTAGAGCATTAGGCTTTTAACCTAAGGGTCCAGGGTTCGAGTCCCTGTTCGGGCGTAATTTTTATGTTTCATGAAAGATTTTAAGAGGATCTGTCGGATACGGAAGTATAATAATAATAATAATATTTATTTAACTGCAATTGGGTTTTCACCCGGTGGCAGTAGGAATACATTCAACATTTTAGTCGAAAACCCAGAAGGGAAAAGACCATTTTCTAGACCCGGAAGTACATGACGATCATGTGGATCTTGGCGGTGATAAGATACTTGCATGTACATTTGCTTGTCATGTTCTCAGTTTATTGTACCAGAGTAGTACCCATATAAAATTTATGATTATTATTATTATTAACTAAAGGTAAAGTTCCTGACCACAACATTGAGCTGTATAGGAGGAGAGGACGTAAAGCTCTACTCATTCTTATCCTCGACACTAGATGGGAGTGAGCGGTCAACATCAAGCCCTGTATTATTATTATTATTATTATTGTTATAATAATTTTTATCACCTTTATGCAGGGTATTTACAATTATATACCTGAAACAAACCATGTTTCTATGGTATACAGTGTTGCAGCTGTTCTGTATTTACAATTTGTGCTACATGTAATGTTGTTTCGCCCGTGAAATATGTTTTATACTTTCACATTAGCACTTTCCGCAGTTTGTGTGCAGTGCACAATATGGCCGTGCTTTTGCAGTTCCTTAATTTCGTGCTTTCCCGGTATGTTGCTCAGGTATTTTCTGAGTGATTTTGAGATGGTTCCAGTCGCCCCTGTTATTACCGATATCACGTTTGCATCCACATTCCACATGCGCTGAATCTCTGTTGTGAGGTTTTTACATTTTAAAATCTTCGCAGCCCCCTTTTTTTTTTTTTGAAAATATTTCTGTCTCCATAAATTGCAACATCTATTAACATGCATGTTAATTTTTTATTGTTGTTGATTATGATGTGCGGTTTATTGGTAGGAATATTTCTGTCGGTTCGCACTTGTTGGTTCCATAATATTGTAACCTCACCTTCATGACTTGTTTCGAATGATTTTGGTGCATGACAATACCGGTGTTCGTTGTCTTATTTTACCCCCATTTCCTTGCACATGTTAAAGTGTAGTTGATCACACACTCTGTCATATCTCTTTATGCATTGTTCTTTTGCCAGCATTAGGAGTGCTCATACGATGTGTTCCACTGTCTCGTCAAACTGTTTACAGAGTCTGCATTTGCTGTCTGTTGCTATTTGTAATATTATTGTCGCATGATATTGGGTTTGTAATGCCTGATCACGTGCTGCTGTTATTTCACTGTCAGTTTATCCCCTCAGATCTCCCCTCGACAGCCATAGCAAAGTGTCTTCTCCACCAATAAGCTGTCCATCCATACTTCTAATATACTGGCCATGCATTCCTTTGTTTTCCCATTTTTTCTTGAAGGACTCTCCTAATTTTGCTCTTCTGTGATGAATGTCTTCCTTCTTGTGTTGCTGTTTGACTGGTTTAATTATTCTGCATCCTTTGCTTCTGTTTTAATTGTTGAATTCATATTTGGTTGATTGCTTTTATGACTTAACAATATTTACAAACTGGTCTTCTATATATGTTGTGTTCATTATTATTACTATCATCATCATCATAATCAACGTCATCTCCTTTATGCAGGGTATTTATACTTATATTCCTGAGACAAACTATGTCCCTAGGGAATAGTTGCAGCTGTTCTGTTGTTACTATTCATGGTGCTTATATCGTTAGTTCCAGTGTTGAATTTAGGCCTATTGTATTTTTACATTGGTACTTTCCGAAGTACGTGTACAGTGCCCAATGTGGCTGTTTTCTGTAGTTCCTTGACTTCATGTTTTCCTGGTACGTTATTCATGTATTTTCTGAATGACTTTGAAATAGTCCCGGTCGCCCCTGTTATTACTGCTATCACCTTTGTTTTTACATTCAACATGTACTGTATTTCTATTGTAAGGTTTTTATATTTTAGAATCTTCTCGGCGTCTTTTTTAATCACATTTCTGTCTCCTGAGATTGCAACGCCTATTAACATACATGTTCCCTTTTCATTATCACGGATTATAATGTCTGGTTTATTGTTGGGGATAGTTCTGTCAGTTTGTATTTGTTGATTCCACAATATGGTTACCTTGCCTCTTTAACTTGTTTCTATTATTATTATTATTATTATTATTATTATTATTATTGCGAACGTCTTCAATGAAGATCACTTCTATCAGAATGTTTTGAACGTGAGTATACGGCGCTGAAAAGATTTCAATCAAATTTGGTACTGGGAGGACTATACAGAAAATTAAGGGCTTAACTTCATCAGTACATGTTCCGTCCTAACCTGTTATCTTAATGCGAAGCTCAAACTGAAAGTGTAATATCATTTTAATTTTCTCTGCAGAAAACAGCTTCTAGTACTCAGACTGATGCATACCTTCTCTCTGAAACTTCCTTTCGATGTGACGTAAGCTCTATTTAAGATATTGTACGTAAATTGTGCTGCTGGTCTCACTGTTCGTGGGGACGCGCTGTGGTTGTTGTGATGTGTCAGAAGTACGCAGCAGTGCGTGTGTTAGTTCGTATCATGGCAGCAGTACCAATGAGGGATGCAAAATCCAAACGATACACTTGCAGAAACCGTAAAGTTCGAAGGTAAAGGTAAAGCAGTCCCGTTAACAGGCCTGGAGTGGCCCAGAGGGTTCCAGGAAGTTAAGGTTACCAGATTTCATGAAAACGGCGCAGGATGGTTGTCAGCCTTACGCACCGGCCGCCTTTACCCCCAGGAAATGCTCCTGGTACTCATTTCTGCTAGAGGCTGAGTCGACCCCAGGGCCATAGTGCGATCGGAAGGATTAATGGTCGAAGGTAGCGTAACTTAAAACCACTTGTTATTGTAATTCAGTCAACACAACTATATCAAATAATAGCATAGGTTACCTATGCTGTTATTTTGTGTTGACTGAATTACAATAAAAATTGGTTATTAGAATCAATTACACAACGGGATGACTTCTTGCAAATGTAACGTAACTTAGCTAACTGAGCTATGAGGTAAAAAGCGATGAAATAGCCTATCACAGTGTGCAAAAAGCTGCAACATATATTGTGGGGAAGGCGGTGCTGGAGGCTTTGTCCTCTCTGCTTACTGTTGTTGTCACCTCTGCCCAATGGCGCCACTGCGGGGGGGGGGGGGGGGGGGCCCCCCCCCCCGCCCGCCCACGCGGGGGGGGGGAAAAAAAAGACAAAAATTTGGGGGGGGGGGGGGGGTGGGGGGGTGTTTTTCTTTCTGTTTTTTTTTTTTCTTCCCCTTCCCCAAGCCCCCCCGGGGGGGGGGGGGGGGGGGGTGCGACCGCCCCGGACAGCAGAGTCGAAGAGGAAGCAAATTAGACGATAAGGCGAATATTTTAAATGAAAGATTTGGTTTTTTGCGCTCAACAAATTTGAAATTATTGTGTCCAGTATAAGCACTTTCAATAAATAATTGTGATTTCATGTAGTGGTTTGAGGTGGCTCTGGATACGGGCAGGCAGCGGACTGTTGTGGATGTGGTTATGAACCTTTGGGTTCCATAAAATGCGGGGAATTTCTTGACTGGCTTCTCAAGAAGGACTGTGCTCCATGGAGTTATTTTTATTAGGGGCGGCAACTATGATTACTTGCCCCGGGCCCAAAAAACCTAGCTACGCCACTGCCCCTCTGCCTTATGGAATCAAGCCCAAAGCGCTTGTCGCCAGCGCAGTTTATCACTGCGTGAATGTATAGCCTGGAAAGGAAAACATGGAATTACGCTGCAGTTTGTCGTGGCGGTTCGAAGGGTCGCTTGATGTCTTTTCTAGCCTGCGTAGCACCTGGACAGTAATTCGAACCTGGTACCTCTGGAAGACGAGTGTGTTACGTTTAAGGAGTTGCTTTTAACAGTTAAGGTCCCCATTTCTGTTCCTCGTTATCTCCTACGCAGGGCGAACAAAAAGAAGGTGCTTCACCGTGACATTTGTTTTCACCGCGACCCTGCATCGACCACCAGCAAGGTCTCCCGACGCTTCTGGCGATTTTTAACGTTAAATAAATTATCCTTGTGAACGCAGCGACGCAATTTGCAGTCGTGCCCTCAAGCGCCAGCACGATTTTTTGCAAGATGTTGCACATTACCTTTACACAAAGTGACGAGATTTTTTAAATGATCAGTTCCTGAGAAGACAGTAACATTGTTTTCATTTGGTTAAAATTCTTCGTTAATCCTTAGACTAAAAATGTATAAATTATAGGAAATTCACTTTTTTTTTTTTTTTAGAGTTCTAAATGTCTGATTTCGTAAATTACTGAGTAGAAGCAAACAAATTATTTTATAACGCCAAGGCACTCTGAGTGCACCAACTTGCGGTCCGCTACCAGCGCCTCATGCTCACAACTCTTATCTGTGTTTCTACTCAAGGTCACAATCACTGCACGTCACTTATGTCACTGCTGCCTGAAGGTTTCTCAACTGCATCACGCACAGCGGCGCAAAATGTGCGCGGCCGAAATAGCTCAGTTGGGAGAGCGTTAGACTGAAGATCTAAAGGTCCCTGGTTCGATCCCGGGTTTCGGCACTCAATTTTATTGACAATTTTGTTTTGAAATTACGAAGGCAAGACTGGAGTGCAAGAAACACCACAGTTTGCTGTTCATTCTGTGTGTTAACATTATGATAATTATGAAAATAAATTATCTTGTTCCCAACGTCTCGTCTTTATTTAAAAGAAACACAAGAAAGAGCCAGTGGAGTCAGACATGTTTTACATGTCCTTATAACTACATTTTATGGCACAGTTCAAAGAACCGGGCACGCTGCCACAGTGTGGCACTAAAGACAAAATTGTGACTTAAACTTGTGCCATTTTTAGACATTTTTAGACTCACGTTTTCCATCTAACGAAGTAGAAAGATATCTTAAAGTGCTGGGAGTGAGAAGACGGAGAGAGATGGTGGCAGATAGGAAAAAATGGAAGGACATTGTTCGACAGGCCACAGTGGGCTGTAGTGCCAGAAGAAGAAGAAGAAGAAGAAGAAGAAGAAGAAGAAGAAGAAGAAGAAGAAGAAGAAGAAGAAGAAGAAGAAGAAG
>Ga0123354_10012754_pt1 | contig 13020 bp, 6 predicted proteins | sample TergutLab28metaG_2_FD_97872 | JGI IMG/M metagenome (GOLD analysis project Ga0123354, IMG submission 97872) | Labiotermes labralis P4 segment gut microbial communities from Petit-Saut dam, French Guiana - Lab288 P4 | ecosystem: Host-associated > Arthropoda: Insects > Digestive system > Gut ...
ACGACGGGGCTGCCCATTTTTTTTCACCCCCCTCGCTTTTTCCTAAAAAGAAGAGGTCTGGGGCCCCCCCCCCCCCCGTGACAGAGTCAAACCACCGACTCTACAACATCCGACACATAAACCAGTCCTCACATTTGACCAAGTAGTCTAGACGTCGGTCTGACTACTCACCAAGTTAAATGAACGGATTTAGCGACGTGAGCAGACGCAACAAAGACCTGTTTCAAGATTTAATCCGGGAATTCGCCTAGAAAGAGAATGAGGAAGACCACGAAAAACCACAGAGAGGGTAGTCAGCAATCTACTCGAGGTTCGAATATCTCTTCCCAAATGAAAGTCATAAATGTTCCCGGTACACCAAACTGGTTTCTTCTCTGGTGTCAGTACCAAGTCTCTGACGCAAGTAGCGTGAACCATTAGAAAAACTGAGGAACGTCAACTCTGTATTTAGAAGGTCATAAAATAATATTCAGAGTTAACTTCTTTGTGTCCACTGCTGAAATTGCAGAATGGATAACGATATATTATGGGATAAAGCAGACAACGTGGAATTGCATTTACATTAAAATTATTTTCCTGCTGCTGGAAGGTGAGTTCAGAAACGTGCTGCCCGACGGCACTCTGATCTATTGATCACGCGCCACCGTGAGCGTTATGCAACCCACGTAACAGCGCCAGCTAACACTTTCTGCCGCTTCAACCAGACAAGAATTTTGACCTCAGTTTCACTACGTATCAATAAATAGCGAAATCAGAACCCTAGCGATTTACTGAAACTACATTTTTTCCGCACAGAATCAAAGATAAAATGCGCCTAAACCTCTTACTTGCAGATTTTCGTTTCCAGACGACGTCGTTTAGTGGGAATTTCATATTTATATTTTCCGTGCAAATATATTACATATATAATATTTAACACCAACTTGTTGCGCAATGTTTTTATTTGTTAATTATTGCTCCGACAGGTTTCGGCCTCATCTGTTGACCATCTTCAGGGAGCTCGCAAGTTGCCTGCCACATGAGTTGACCCATAAGCTTCGCACATCGATAAAAATTCGAGCTTCAGTTCTTACCATTTCACAAGTGCGTGTCTCAAGTTTCGGCCTGGAAACTGCTTATCAAATGGTTGGTTATGTTTTCCGTCAGTCCCCCACACAAAATTCCGCTAAAGCGCCTCAAATCAGAATACGAACACTGACATCCAAAACCTTTCCTATTCATGAATAATCGCACCATTCAAAGCTACAGTCCAAATGCTGAATCATGGTAAAGCTCGGGCAGACCCTTAGGGTTTCAGAAAGTTGAGGCTTCCAAAATTTCTAGTCAGTCGACATATGAAGGTGGCAAAGTTGTCAGCCTTAGGCATCGGCCGCCTTACCCCCATGCTGAGTCCACTCCAGAGCCACAGTGGGGCCAGAAGGATTGAGTCATTCTATGACCCCATCGGGAATCGAACCCGCAACCTTCCGGTTCCCAGCACAGTGTCTCAATCAACTGTGCCACTGCGTACTATATAGATCGTGAATAAATAAATTCTGAGAACTTTGTACCGAAAAGTCATATGTCTACTTCTCTCAGAATTAAGCCAACTTCCACCCTCATAAGATAAATAAAATTGCACTTATACAAAGTAAGTCACATTTCATCTTTACGTTTTTAGATAGACAAAAAACAAAAACTCTGATCCATATTATAATAACAGCATTCTCCAGATTTATTCTGCTACTAAATTTATCTTGTTTACAGTTCTAATTTTTCACTGTCGTTTCCAAGTGCATGAACAATATAATATTTGGCTGTGGTTGCTGGTTCATGTGATTTTGTCCTGCATACTGAAGGCCACATCATATATATAAACCTTGTGTTCACTGTTGCATATTTACAAATCAGCATCCTCAGAAGATGATCATAGAGGTTCCTGGACCTTTACGTTACATCACTCCTAATCATCGAAATGTGAGGTGTCCTGTTTATTTGCCTAAACTCAGTGAGGTCTGTCACATAAGCAAAAATGTCACTGGGGTCTGTATGACAAGCTTTTAAGTATATTTATAGAAGTAACTTTGTATATGAGTGGCTCAGCGAACTCATTCCTCTTTCGACTAATTGAAGTAAAGCGATACCTGATACCATTTGGTGCAAAACCCTTTGTCTTCCAGTTTTTTATCCAAAAATATAAAGATTAAGAAATACATAACTATAATCTTTGCCTTTTGTTTTATATGAGTGTGAAGCTTGGTCTCTCACATTAAGGGAGCAACATAAGCTGAAGTTGTTAGAGAACTGGTTGTTAGGAAGATAGTTTGGCCTAAGAGGGACGAGATGACAGGGAAGTGGAGAAGACAACATAAGGAGGAGCTTCATGATAAGTAAGCCTACTCCTCACCGAACATTAGTCCTGTGACAAAAAAAAAATGTGATGGGCGGGGCATCTGACAAGTATGGGAGACAAGATAGGTGCAAACAACATTTTGGTGGGGAGACCTGAGGGAATGAGACCACTTGGAAGAACTAGGCGTAGATGGGAAGATAATATTAAAATTGATCCTCAAAATGGGGATGGGGAGTCATTGACTCGGTTGACCTGGGTCAGGACAGGGAGAGGCGGCAGGCGCTTGTGAACGCAGTAATGGATTTTCGGGTTCCATACAAGGCGGGGAATTTATTGAGTAGCTGAGGACCTATTAGCGTCTCAGGTGGACTCTGCTCCATGGAGTTAGTGCGTTATTCCTTCGTCGCCTCTCCTCAAAAACTGTTACGTAGCCCGAAATCTAAAATATCGTAACTCAAAGTCAAATGCTACAACAGTCTTTCCATATCAAGAAATACTTAAAGGCCTCTTTCGATAGAGTTCTTGGGAATTATGTTTTGACAGGGAAAAGCTGTTCCAGTCTACACTCACAAGAAGCTAGCTGCAATAACGACCCACCAGTACCATGACTATAATGTGGCTACGGAATAAAGTCACGTCGATCGACACCCTACCACATCATCCTTGGAGTTTCCATCTTCCCATCAAGCATATACCTATATGCCCCTCCATAAGATTAACCATTCTATTCATTTAAATGTTGCTAACGATTAACACGTGATAATCTCCACTGGCAACAAGCGCTTTGGGCTGGGCGCTAGAGGAAAATATATGGCAAGCAAAGAGTGGGAAACCTCGAGTTTCACCCTAATCCGCGGTCCTAAGACTAACCATCCCTAACATCCTTTGACTCTACATGACACCTTGAAAAATGTACTAGATTTCACTTACATACAGCATATTTCATGTTTGTGACAATCATACACCGAACTACTGAAAAAGGTTTCAGTGTACAAACGTAACGAATTATTCGTTAGGAACCTCGACTGCATGGATACAAGTTAGGATATAAAGTGACAGGCATTTCCGCGAACGGGAAGACATGGCCCATAGTTCTGATAACATACCGCCAGAGGAACAATTTAAGATATTTTCCGTTTTTTTCAAAGGTTTGTACCCCGTCTGTTGGATGTCAGACGCTATTTCCTGCATTGTCCTCAAGACTGGCAGGCACTTATTCCTGGGACTTCTCGTTTCTTTTATCCGTGCTTAATGATTGAATTTTAATTGTAAATACAGAGCCTTTATCGCCATTTTGATCAACTGATCCCGCCAAGTTTCATATTAACATGTTCATCATATCAACAAGTGTAACATTGTCATAACCGGCGAAATTCTTAATGAACTTCGAGAATGCAATTTTCAGACAAATCACATTCTAAAACTTTGAAAATTTTCTTCTCGTGGACTTCACAAATGCCCAACCGTAAATACATGACTACACATTTTGAAAACTTAGGTCATTCCACAAGAAACATTACACCTTGAGCTTAACCGAGGAATGGTAAAGGCATTGTTGTTAGTGTTAACACATCGTGTCTGCCCACTTAGAAAAAAGTAAGAGGTGTTACATACCATTCACAGTCAAGAAGAGTAGGCCGTACGAAAACACACATCAGCACAGCAGCACAGCAGCACACACTACTTCTTCCCTCCACGCGCGCGGCCGCACTGACGTCTGCGATCGAACACGGCACAACTGCTAGATCGCATGCCGGCCGCAATGGCGCTGACAACCCCTACGTGACACGGGATGTAAAGGGATGAAGCTGATGGCAGAGATGAAAGAAAGTCGGTTCCATTCTCGAGAACGGCTACTAATGCCGAACCACCGGCTCCCCCAAAGGTTTTTGAACAGTCTTAACTTCACACACACGGGGGGAGGGGGAGTTGCTTATCCTGATTTTAGATGTGTATGTGTGGGGTAATTTAACTTGAATTTAATTTGAGTCATCCCGTTGTGTTAAAATATTCACTTAAAATAACAACGGAACACGTCAGTCAGTTTACTAAATGGCACTCCACACTGCTACTTGTTTCGAATTCCAAGGAATCGTCATCAGGCAATTCATACGAAACATTTAAAGCAAATCAATTCTTCTTATTAAATTGAGTTGTGATTAATGTTTTTACTGTTAATTTAGCGTTAGTTTAATAACAAAGATGAAGTTACATGATTTATTCAATGACACTTTACATAGAGATAGTAACGATGATTGGACAAAGACGTGGACGGAAAAAAAAATTGTGGTCAAACTCAAGGTATTGGAGGATGTTAGGAGGAAGACTGCGAAATAGCTTAGTGAGGATAATCGGTCTACGGGGTGAGATCTGAACCTACCAAACCTCCCATATAGGTACAGGTAAAGAACACCCTACAACAGGTCATGAAGGCCCAGAGGATGAGTAGATGTATAGCTTTACATTTTCTTTAACCTCCGCTCTAGAAAGGGGTGGGTAGTCTACGCCATGCTTCGGCAGCTTTACCCTCGGGAAAGAACCGATACCCATTACATAGTATGCAGGTTGGGTCCCAAGGACAATATGGACGGGTGCGGAAAATCTAGCCCCCACCGGGATTCGATCCCCCCACCGTCCAGCCCTTAGCGAGTCGCTGTACCGACCACGCTATCTCGGCCCACGCCAAACCTCCCAGATACGATGTAGAACTCTCTAATACTCGACCCCGACTCTCGAAGTAAAATTGGAGAAGAAAATTAATTTATTAATCATATTTACATACGAACTCAAGAAATTTAAACAAAATATATATGTCATGGCACAGGACATGAAATCAAGACCATGCCTACTGGGAAATTATTTCATTAAATCACCGGGATGTACAGGAGTGTGGAGAACGTAAGTCAGCTACACGGATGCTAACTTTGGTAGCACAATACAGGCGGCCTGATACAACACTCAGACCAGATCTGGGATTTAATTCAGATTTACTTAGTTGATTCGTGACTAAATCTCGAACCGTAAGTTAGTGAATTTAACTACACAATTGAGTATTTAAGTAGGTCTACGCATTTTCTATATGAAAATGAACTTCGAATTCATAACTTACGTAACCAAGTGTCGTGAATCAAAGTAAGGTAAACCAATCACTGTACGGGCCTATTCAGTCCCAGTGGGTACTAGGAAGTTTAGGCTCCTAGGTTTCAAGACATTTGACTCATGAAGGTGGTAAGGTTGTGAGCCGTCTTTAGCCCCCAGGAGACATTCCTGGTACTCATTTCTGTTAGAGGCTGAGTCGACCCCAAAGGATTATGTGAATGAAAATGAATCAAAGTACACATTAAAATATTGCTCGGTCTTCCTTTAGACAAGTGTTCTGTACTTCCTTGAACAGCAGATTACACGTTTAACATGTCTCACGCTACAGCTACAAAGAATGCTAATTGGCTGGTTTTTATTCCTTTGTCTGCCAGCAGAGATAGGTTTTCGTTTCCTAATGTGACCTTTAATGCCATGTTACAGCAGAATAAACTCCATCTTTCTTGCATTAGTTTCAATATTTTGCGATCCAACTAAAGGAATATGGAAGGAGCTGGAAATATTTACACAGCAGAGACAGCAATCGATAGCACGCAAGTGCCGAAAAATTGGCGCGGATATCACGGCACAGATCAGCTTGCTCCTTCAATAGACGCGTGCGTAATAACGTCTTCAGCCGCAGCAAAGGCTCATACCAAAGAGCTGCATCGTGTTCTACTTCAGCAAGGATTACGAATCGCTGAAACCAGGTTACTGCAGCTCCATATGGGATATGTTTGCTTAGTCTGGAAATGAAACCAGACTCTTTTATGGTCTGGACAGAAAGTTGAGCCATTAACTTGCACACACCGCAGCCATTGTCGACGGCTTACAAGGAGTTCACTGTCTAACGAACAGCTATATATAACTGCTGGCAGGCGGGATGGAGGGAGATTAATTTGTGAATTCCGTGTACTCACTCGGCTAGAATTACTCTGAAGTTTACCGGGTGAAAACGAGCCCACATTTATTTGTCTGCATTTTAACTTACAGAATCCAACTTCCAGAGTCGGTGTTCGCTGTTTGGGAAGACGCAATGTCTGCTCTCATATATTCCCCTTTGCCTGTGAATAAACAAGAACCAAACTTATAAACCAAAACGAGAACGAAACGGTATACGTTCTTGTCATATCACTGCTCCCAGAACTCTGAAATGGTAACTGTCATCTGTACCAGCCGGCTTCGTATTCGACTACCTTTAAAAAATTCAATAAACGTGACACAGCTTTTACAAACAATTACCAAATCGTATCTGCTGAAATTAAGAAGCGTGTGGAGTCATTAGACCCCCATTCGGTTGAATATAAATTTAAGGAAAGCTACCGAAATCGAAAAAATGCAGACCAAACTTACTGTTGAATTTATAGCGGCTAGAAAGAAAATCTAATATTCAGGCAAATAAAAAGTTATCTATGTAATCTCTCGTATATATGCAATAAAGGAAAGAAAGGAGATTGTATTTTTTCAGGCATTTCGCACTTCATTTTGCATTTTTCTTGTCATATTTTGTATGCAGTCATGATGACAATTCGATCTGTAGAACGAAATAATAGCTCATCAGTTCGTTACTTTACGTTACGTATCATATTCATTCATCAGTGCGTGCAAACACAACAACTTGTTCAACACTGTAATATTTTAAATCTTCAAAATTATCAATTATTTTATTCTTAAATGATAATTTCAAACATGATAACCAGCTGACAAGTTTCCTTTTGTATTCAAACCTTCTAAATCTACATGCAAATTTGTAATATGAATAAATGGTTAGCAGAAAGTGATCATACGACAATGTAAATTTTTTAGTGGGTTAGTAATGTGTTTCGATATTATATATATAAAGGTAAAGTGTTCCCGTTAGAGGCTCGGTGTGGCCCAGAGGGTGGGTAGAGGTATAGCTCTACTCTTCCATGACCGCGGCACTAGAAGGGGATGAGTGGTCAGCAGCAAGCCCCGGCCGCACTTTACCCCCGGGAAAGACCCGGTACCCATTTTACAGGAGGCTGGGTGGGCCCCAGGGCCAGTCTGGACGGGCGGATCGTCCCCACCGGGATTCGATTCCGGACATTATATATATGGGTGTGTGTGTGTTGGGGGGGTGTGGGTGGGTGTGGGTGGGTGGGTGTAGCCTTAGTTATCCAGCATGTAAAGCGCATGCGCCTTATATTATCGTCTGTGGCCAAGTCTGGCTCGACCATATTTTTCCACATTATCGCGCAAGTAAAGTGTGTTTCGATTTTCTCTAAAATTTTATCCGAAACATTTCTCATTCTAAGAAAAATTCAGCTAGATTCTGTTATAAATGTACATACGCCTTCACGTTAAGTACTCGTTATTATTGTCATATTTTAAAGAAACTTGAATTTCCTGTCCTGATTTTCGAAAAGTGACCAAATATAAAATTTCATGAAAATCCGTCCTGTGGGAGCCCAGTTGTTCCACGCGGACGGGTAGACAGACGGACGGACGGACATGATGAAGCCAACATTCGCTTTCCACAATTTTGTGAACGCACCTAAAAATGAGTCCGGTTCAAAGCGTCCAGACCGGCTCTGGGGCCTGTTCAGCCGTCTATTCAGTGGAAAATGATAGTCTTTCCACGGGGTCAAGCGGCCGGGGAGTGAAGCTAACTACTTTCCTTCACCTAATTCTGAGTTTAAGAATTTTCTGGAGCTATGCTTCCACTCGCCCATGTGCCTTAACTGCGTGGCCCTTAATCACAGGGACAAAATCACCTTTACCTTGCCAAAAGTTGCCACAGTTACAACCCAAACTGATACGTCCAAAATTATCCACTAAGTTGGCCGTTCTCACACTATAGTTATGACATGACAGTTTCGAAACCATCTCCGAAATTTCAGTCTGTAATATGTATTTACGTGGTAGGTTGAACACGCAGTAGTTAACCGGAGACCCCACATGAAACACGGCCAGCTCTGCTGGTTCAGATTGCTTGGTCCGTGCTGTTGAAAAGGGCGAGCGGTCTCTTCGCGTGCCAGCTGCTTCTTCCACCGGTTGCCCAGATCTGGCGATAACGACTTGAGAGGGGAAAAGAAGAACCTCGTGAGACTGAACTAGCCACGACATGCTATCTATCTCCTCTCGCCGTGGTAAAGTTCGGAATTCTGTCTGCAGACATAGCGAAGTTCGGGTGTTGTGTTCGGTCTGTAACAGCTTCCATTCACGCTCCGTTCGTGTGCCTTCGGTTGGGCAGGTGTTGTTGCAGCTGCCGGCAGGTGGTAGGCGAGATGCGCTGGACCACATGCCGAAGATGAGTGAAGGCGTGACGCCTTTGACCAGCTGCACAAATCTTATGGACTTCAACCTAGACCCTCCCGAGCACAGATTAGTGTTTAGTGTTCCGACTGTCGCTAATAAACTTCCGGTCGTTGGTCAAGTTCAAGGCCACCAGATACCAGCTTTTAGTCTTGGTAGCCGAAAAAGATGGGAGCAGTGAGGTCGCGATAAGACGTGGGGGAGGGGGGCCTTCAGTCTCTAACATGACGCTGAAAATACTGAAGAGGTTTACTGACAAGAGAACAATGTTAAGGACTAGCTCCAAAGTTTCTCGAAAACTTTACCTTTACTTTCGCTTTGTGCGCATCATTCACGATTTCATGAAAATCGGCGCAGTAACTTCAATTAACGGCCTATATTAATTTCTAACCGTAATTTACATATTTATCGATCACTGAAGGCGAAATTCGGTACGTGAGATTTCCACATAGTGCCGTTGAACAATTGTGGGTTTCGTGAAACAGAAAAAATCGATACACGGAGAATCCTACTCTATTTACAGGCGTAAATACAAATTTCTCCACATCTACTTTTCTTACGACTTGGACAAAATTCAGCATGTACTCGTAATGTTTCTGTGTAATATCTTTTAAGAATAACGAGTTTCGTGGAATTCGGTAAAGTGGAAGTCATACTTTACTTAGGATGTAAAAGAAGTTTGCCATAACGTCTTCATTTTTCGTCCAGTTTGAATAAAATTCGGTACAGGACATAGCTGGAAAACTTTAATGACTAAGTATGAGCATCGTGGAAATCGGCGCAATGGAAGTTACACTTTACATAACGGCGTAGATGTACGCGGATCTGTACTTCCCACGTTTATTGTCGAGCACTTTTGAGCTGCGTGAACATCAGCGCTGGACAGGCCGCACTGTTCGTACTGGCGTAAACGAAACCATTTTACGCTTGTGCCATGAAACAGTATGATAGCCTGAAAGTAAAGAACGCATCGGTAAAGTCTGTTTGTTACGTCACGGAGAGCGCCGTTTGCAGTCCTGTTTCTTATGTAGTGAAAGAACGGGTTTCTAGGTTTTCCTATTTCTAGCACAAAAAGATGAAGGTAAAGTTCACCCTGTAACAGGTGACGAAGGCCCAGAGGGGGAGTAGAGGTATTAGCCCTACTCTTTCTTTAACCTCGGCATTAGATTGGGGGTAGGTGGTCAACGCCACTCCCCGGCCACTTTTCACCCGGGAAAGATCCGGTACCCGTCGCATAGGAGGCTGGTGGACCACAGGGCCGGTCTGGACGGGTGCGGAAAATCTCGCACCCCACCGGGATTCGATCCCCGGACTGCCCAGCCCGTAGCGAATCGATATACCGACTACGCTATCGTTGCCCCTATTTCTAGCACAAAACAAAATAAAAATTTAAAATGATGTAATAATCATCAACACAGTCCGAGAGATTTCGCAATTTGTAGCCCTATTCCCTCCGTAAGGTGCATGCTTTAAAACATCATAAAGATTTATAATTTCACACCAACTCAAGTTTCCGAGATCTTGGAATCATACATACATATCTGTAGGGCAGTTAGGTCTTGGTGATGGTTAACATGATGCAAATACATACCAGACTTCATCTTCACGATCGACTTGTTTCTCATTATTTACACTTACTGAAAAACAACAAACCAGAGGAGCATCGGCGAACACGAGCTTATCGATACGTCAATACAGACTGCTAAATAATAAATAAGTAGCTAAAAAAGTAAAATAAAAGATTCAAATAATAAGCATATACACACACATATATATATATATATTGTGTGTGTGTGTGTGTGTGTGTATATATATATATATATATATACCTCTAATATTTCCTGTTAACATTCTCTTATAATTTAAATGCGAACAATTAGCTGTTGTAACTAAAAATCCAAACACAAATGTAGTTTAAATACAAATAACAGGAAGACTGCATTGAAAACTTGATAAATATTGGGCTACGAATTGGAGTAGAAGCGGGCAGTCTTAGAAATTACTTCCAGTGCCCGAAAACCGTTGCCAACACCTGGACGTGTAGCACAAATTTTCCTGCAACAAAGGGCAGTCTCCTATCCAATGGGTATCGCAGGCTCTTTACTCTGTCGTAATGCGGCTGGGGCGTCAGGCCGATCTCCACCCAGTACGAGCTAAGAATCCACGGAACCAAACGTCCACTCCCTAGAATACCTTCACGACGTAGAGTTCAACTGAACCCAGCAATAAATATTACCTTTTGCAGGACTAAATACTTTTCTTGAGCTCATGGCTTCAAAATTTGCCACCTAATGCTTGATAGCCATGCAAAGATATAGAGGAGTAGATGTACAGTTACATTTTGAACATCGTAACAAGACGGATGTGAGCGGTCAGTGTTACCTTTGGGGAAAGCGCCGCTGGTATACACTGAACACATGAGGTTGGGTGGGCCCCAAAGCCGGTCTGAACGCTCTGCGGATCAGAAAATATCTTCTGTCGCCGGGATTCCAACACGATTCCTAGGTCGTCCAGTCCGTAGCCCAGACCTGTACTCGGGGCCTGCTTTAGGCTGATTGGACCGATTTGACGCGATCTGGCTCATGAGAAATTCGCGCATTTGTAATGTTTAAAAATATGCAATGCGATACCACACAAAGCTCTCGCACTGATTTTATAATGAGAGTACGAAACAAAAGACTGATTTAAACAAAAAAAAAACATATTGTGTACGCACACCTTACTCATAACGGGTGTAAATTGCGTTAGTTTAAAATTATGTCGTCAAACAGTCCTTTTTGTGCTCTGCACAATAACTTTTAGGAGCCCAGTACATGTATCGCAATGTATTGATAGTTTTGCCACCTGCAGTCTACGTATATCCGTTATGTACTGTGGAAGAAATATGGACAACGCTATGCGGACAATGTAGGTAAAAGTATGCGCACAACAAATCATGTGTCAAGAACAATCGAAAGCGATTGATGTGAAAGTCCTTCGGTATGGGGTGGAGACTCTTGAACTCTTCTCAACGGTAAACAACGGAGCAGCAGGCCCACTGAGAGTGTAAGAAGAAAAGGCACAAAAAATTAAAGTTTGGGCGCCGATTGTTGAGGGAAATTAATGTGAAAATCCCTCGGGTGAGGCGTGCAGACAATGGTCTTTTTCGTATGGTAAGACGGCGAAAGTGTAAGCGGAAAACATTTTTTCTTTCAGGTAGAACTACAGCTGAACACAATAACGATCGTTGGTCACAAAGAGGGGGGTGGGAAGTAAACAGTAAAGTCAATAAACTAAAATCTGCGTGTCCCTTGTTTTAATGTTAATTTGAATACAGGGAATAAAACGTCTGGGTTGCTTCGTATGCAGGGGGATTGTGACCGCACCTCGCGGAGGTAACGAACTGGTCGCTGCAAGGTCACAGATTGTAGATAAGAGCAGGAAGCAACACCGGAAATTGTCTCTTGCCTCAACCCTCGCACCGCCGTCTTGTACAACACTTATCCATGACTGTGGGAAACAAACTCGAATCGTACCAGATGTTCGAAAGGGAAGACAATATCAGTCACGTCTCAAACTTTTCTCACTTACTTCTAGCGACTTTGGAATTTCTCCACTTTTTTAGTCTGTTGTTGCCACAAGTAAGGCAATTTGTGCATTCAGTCTAAATTATTTTGCGCAGCAACCAACACGCTGGACTAGCCTGGTGTCAAACGAGGGCCTCCGCGGTACGATCACGACTAACCGCCTGAGCCATGGCACGGCCCCAAATTACGAAGATTTATTTACCGTCACAAAATGTTACAATTACCGAACTACCAGTTCACGTTAAGACGGCATACAAAGCTTCAAACAGAAAATATCAAAGGTCACGACTTCAGATTCTAACACTTAGTCTTTTTTTTTTGGGGGGGGGGGAGGGGGAAGAGAATGTCATTCCTAACGGTTTGTATGGGCTTTTAAATAACTCTGTTCCAGTGTCTCGCAAAATTCGTACGGAGACGCCAAACGTACCGCATTATTCCCGATTATAAAATACGTCTGTAACAACGCAAATGAAGATTTTGACTTTACCATGGTGGGAGGAAATAATGTCGTTATCTGAGTTACCTCGCTGCCGTAATATTTATAAGCTACTCTGCTTGTTTTGTTGCGTGACGGGTCAACACATTGGTCTCCTACAACCTCCCTCTCCAACACGCATATGCTAAAAAGTGTCCCGGTTTTGGTTTTTGAAAAAATAGAATTCGTCGCGAGGGGGGGGGGGGGAATTAAGACGCCCTCAGTACGGTTATGAGCCACCCACGGGGGACGCCATAACCCCGCCAACCTGTTGCCACCGATGTAGAATTTTG
>Ga0123354_10012755_pt1 | contig 13020 bp, 14 predicted proteins | sample TergutLab28metaG_2_FD_97872 | JGI IMG/M metagenome (GOLD analysis project Ga0123354, IMG submission 97872) | Labiotermes labralis P4 segment gut microbial communities from Petit-Saut dam, French Guiana - Lab288 P4 | ecosystem: Host-associated > Arthropoda: Insects > Digestive system > Gut ...
ATTCTTCCGAGCTATAAGTTTAAGGCAAAACACAGGCTGCGCACATTCGCCGATGGGAATTGGCGGTGGTCCATTCCCCTCCTTAGGAGGGGTGGCAGTCGCAAAGCGACTGACGGGGTGGTCTGTCGCCTTCCTGCACACACGCAAGAAAACCACACCCCGGCGCTTCGCGCCACCCCTCCTAAGGAGGGGAATTATCGTGCGCGAGAGAGGAGTTGAACTTCCGCGATAGGGTTATCCGTTGGGCCTAGTCGTCACGCTTGAATAGGCTTTTCACTACGGTGGTTAGGTAGAAGATTGAATCGCGCTGATGGGCTACGGTAGGCTTGATTTTGCAGAGATAATCTCCGTTAAGTCTCCGGTATATGAGAGAGGTTCGGTGGTCACGATGGCGCGAAGGGGTCGTCCCAAGTCGCGGCGGGCGGTGTGGGGCACGGTCGAGTTGAAGGCTTCAGGCATGTTCTCGGCCCGCTACCGTCATGGCGGCATCACTGGGGTTTGCCAGTCGACGTTGTACCGCGCGCCGCACACGTTCTCGACGGAGCGGACCGCGCGGGTATGGCTCGACGGTGAGAAAGAACTGATCGATGCCGGAACGTGGACGCCGCCCGCCGAACGCGAACTGGCCGCGCAGACTGCCGAGGTGGTGGAGCCGGTGGACGTGTTGACGGTCGGCGAGTACGCCTGGCAGTGGCTGAAGCAGTCGCACCGGATACGCGAGACGACACGGGCGCTGTACGAGCGCACCATCCGTCTGCGGATTGTGCCCGGTCTGGGCAAGGTGCCGCTAGCGGAGTTGAACCGGGCGCAAGTCGTCAAGTGGTGGGGCAGCCTTGACCACACGAAGGAGCGGACAGCCGACACCACTTATTCGTTGCTGCGGACGATCCTGTACGGCGCGGTCGATGACGGCCTGATTGCGTCGAACCCGGCGCAGCGTATCCGGGGCGCGGGTAAGCCGTCGCGGCGGCGTACTGTCGATCCGTTGACGCCAACCCAAGTGCAGGCCGTAGCCGACGCGATGCCGGACCGCTGGCGGCTGGGCGTGCTGCTGGGTGCCTGGTGCGGTCTGCGGTCGGGCGAAATCAGGGAACTACGCCGTGGCGACATCGACCTGACGCGCGGCGTCGTCAAGGTGCGCCGCGCCGTCGCCAGGGCCGGTGGCGAGACGATCATCGGCGTACCGAAGACCGAGGCGGGTATCCGTGACGTGAACATTCCGGCCTCGATACTGCCCGATGTGCGCCAGCACCTGCTCGACTTCGCCCAGATCGGCGACAACGGCCTATTGTTCTACGACCCAGCCACCGGGCTGACTGTCCATGACGGCACCTGGCGTCGCGCCTGGCTCAAGGCGTGCGAGCAGGTCGGCATCAGTGACCAACACTTCCACGACCTCCGCAAGACCGGCCTGACCTACCTGGCTCTGTCTGGCGCGACGGTGCGCGAACTTCAGGTCATCGCCGGGCACACGACCGCGACGATGGCGATGCGGTACCAGGAGGTCGCCCAAGACCACCTGGCCGATGTGTTTGGCCGGCTATCGGAGACCATCGCAGCGGGCAAGCGAGGCTGGCACCAAGGCGCCAGTACCCCACAAGAGGCATCGCCACCTGATTGCACAGATAGTACGTCAAACTGTGCAGCAGTGGTAGACTTGCCGTATGGTTACTCCAGTGATGACGTTGGCGCCCGAGGCGGTGCGTGCGAGCAGCGCGAGCGCAGCGGTGTGGGAGAGGGCGCTGATCGAGTTCGTGCGTCAGGCGTCGGATGAGGGCAAGACGGTGGTCGTCAGCACCGATGTCCAGACAATGACTCCCGAGGAAGTCGCTCGTGGCCTCAATCTGTCCCGGTCGACGGTGTCGCGGCGGATCGCCGATGGCACGATCCAGTCCGTCAAGGTCGGCAATCGTCACCACGTGCCGTACCCGGAGTTCCGCCGGCTGTGGGAGGACTACATGGGCAAGGTGGTTGACGCCTCGATCGATGACATTGAGGCAGAACTGTTCGCCGATGAGTGACACCCAGGCCGTTGGTTTTGTCGTTCTTCTGGACGCGAACGTCCTGGCCAAGCCGGTGACCCGTACCTTGGTGATGGCTGCTGGGCCGCTGAGCGGCTACGGCGCGACGTGGAGCCAGTACGAGGAGGACGAAGCGAACCGCCACCTCCGTCCAGGGCAGTCGCCGGTGACAATAGTGCGAGCCTTGTCTGACGGCGAATTGGCCCCGACTGGCCTTGAGGCTGAACGGTACAGGGAAACGTCAGCGAAGGATCGACAGGTGTTGGCCGATGCTGTGGCTGCTGACGCCTTGTTCATCGTCACCGAGGATGTGGACGACTTCAACCAAGGTGACCTTGTGGCCGCAGGGGTGGCCGCTGTCAACCCTGACCTGTTCTTGTCACTGAGAGCAACGTCGGAAGGGTACCTGGAGGCACTCGCCTTCATGGCCCAGCGGTTCAAGGCTCCAGAACGTACCGCCGCGCAGCTCCATGTCCGGCTCGGCCGCGCTCATCCGTTGACGGTTGCGGTTCAGTCCGCGTTGTTCCTTGACAGCGAACCCTTGTCCGCATCGCAGCGCGCCCCGGCCGTGCTCTATCGCGGTAACCGCTGTCTGGGTTGCCTTCAAGCCAAGCCGACCGTCAAACTCGGCCTTTGCCCAGACTGTGTCGACTGGCGCGGCTGAACAGATTACTCAGGCACGCATCCTCAACCCGTCTCTGCTTCACGATCCTGACTGCGTTTCGAGGCGTTGTGTGTCAGGCTGATGGTAGCCTTGCGCTTGAGGAGACCGGGCAGTCCAGTAGGGACAGTCAAAGGAGTACCTCATTCATAACAGCACTCGTCACAAGCGGGTGCTGTTAGTCTTTGCTAGCATAGTGCGCACCGCCCGGTCCCTCTGGGGCCGGGTTTACTTATGCCCCTCGGGCGTGGCCTCCGGGGCGGGGCGGCTTGACGTGGGGCGCTGTTGCCCGACGGGCTGTTCCTCGTTGAGCCTGTCCCACGCCCGTCGTACGAGCAGTGCGGGGTCCTCGTGGATTGCCTCCGCGACCAAGACAACAACTGGCGAGGGGATGATGCGCCTGCCGTTGAGATAACGGTTCAACGTCGCACGCTCAACGCCGATCTGTTCGGCCACGCCGGTGGCCGTGAACCCTCGTGCCACGATAGCGCCCTTGAGTTCCAGTCCAAGCAGCACCGAGAAGCGACTGCCGCGACTGTTGTCCATACCGGCAAGCCTAGCATTGGCCCGAACACAGACCGTGTCTCATCCGACACGCTATGGTTTGGTCTGTGGCCGTACAGACACTACTATGGTCCGCATGACCACATCTGAGGCGGTCGCAACGATTGCCGCCACCGTCTCGCGCGCCGTGGCTGCGTCCTCCCTGTCAGCGACAGAGGTGGCGGCGCGAGCTGGGATGAGCCGGTCGAGGCTTTCCCGCAAGCTGGGCGGTGGCGTTCCGCTCGACGTAGCGGAACTCGTCGGCGTGGCTGACGCGCTCGGGCTCACGCCAGAGGTTTTCTTCCCGTCCAATCTTCCCAGGAGTGATGGTGGTTTGGTCGAGCCATCGGCCAGCCCGTCTGACCATCGCGACGCATAGTAAGCACAAATCGACAAGGAAAGGCCAGCAGACATGCGGCAAAACCAGGACAACCAGGCTTCGGCACTGCCATCCGAAGCTGAACTCAAGGCTGCCATCGGCCCCTCTCAGGAGGCATTGCAGGACGAACTGAGGCCCGTGTTCGGGGAGATTAGGGCTCTTCAGAACAACGCTCGGAAGTTTCTTTCGTTCGCGGTAGTTTTTGGGATCGTAGCGATACTGCTGGTAGTCATGTCCTTCGCTGCCCGGCCAGACATGGGAGGAGGTGCCAACTTGTTCCTAGTCGTTGGTTTGATCCTGGTGGTTTTGTCTCTGGTGGGTGTGTTCTTGTTCCGCAAGAACCAACGCGACTTCAAACAGATGTACCTGCCGTTGGAGACCGCCTACGGCAGCGAGTATGTGAACCTTGCGGTACGTAAGACCATGGTCGGCTACAGATGATGGCGGCACAGTCTTCCGGATCGCTCTCGAATGCGGTGTTGTTTGAGGAGGGCAGGCGGTCATGCCAGATGTGAGCCTGAAAGAGTACCTCGGGCACGTCCTAGAAGCGGAGAAGAGTGTCTTGGTTCTGGCGGCCGTTGTTGAGGAGCAAAAGGACCACCTAAGCGACCTTGTGCGTGGGCAGCAGAGGTCCGTCAGCGATGAGTGGCATTACGAACGGATCAAGTTCTCCTTAGGTGATGTCGTGCCCAAAACGCTTGGCGTGGCTGGCATTGGCGCTGGCGTCGGTTTCATCGTGGCATGGATCCGAGCAGTAATCGCTGCTGACGAGTACGCCGACGGGGGCATCGTTCGTTTTGTCTTGACGCTATGGCATCTCCTGACCAGGTTCTTCAGCACGTTCATTCATGGCTGGCCTACTATTGGCATCTTTGCGGGGATTGGCGCAGGTCTTGGGCTTGTCATCGGACTGGTCATGGAGATCATGGCCGTCTCCGGTCAAGACGCCTATGAGGCGAAGTTGAGGGAGGAACACGCCAAGGCGCTGGTAGAGGACAGAGCCCGCGTCTCGGAGGTGCAGCAAGCCCAACGGTCCGTGAAGAGCTTTCTCGAGAACACGCAGCAAACGCTCTCCAAAACCCGGGCACTCCTGACGGGCCTTTACGGGATGAACCTGCTTCACCCAAGTTATCGGAACATCGTGGCGGTGGCGTCTTTCTACCAGTACGTGGACACCGGCATCTGCAACACACTCGAAGGTCCTGACGGAGCATACAAGTTGTTCATGCAGGAAAGCTGGTTCAAGACGCTGACCTCGAAACTGGACTGTATCCTCGACTCCCTCGAAGACATCAAGGCAAACCAGTATGTTCTGCTCGACGCCATCAAATCGACTAACCGACAAATAAAGCGCCTGACGCAAGTCGCAGAAGTAACTATGGATTATGCAGGAGCGACTGCGCAAAACAGCAGGATCATCGCGTACAACACACATGTGAGCGCCGTGAACACGGGCGCGCTCATGTGGATGAAGGTTCTTGGGTACTGACGTGACTGGGTGCCGGGATGTTGCGGGCAGGTGTATGACGCGCCCAGTTTGCCGCTGTGCCCTTACGCAGCGCCCAGCCATTGGGGTTTCAGCTCGCTGCTGGGTGTTGGAGAGGAGGTGTGACCGATGACGTTTGAGTTGCCGCAACTGACACTGTTAGTCGACATGGCGCGGGTCGAGGCCTATGGCCCTGAGAACCCTTACCATTGCACGTTCAAAGCGTGTTGTTACGAAGGAAAGTAGCCGCTCGAGTGGTGGTTCCAATTCGGGTGGCACCAAGCGGCGGCTCCATAGCCGCCGCTTGGTGCCCGGGTTTTCAGAAGAGATGTGATGATACAAAACCCCGCGTTCGTTTTGAGAGAAGTATATGGGCAATGCTTGTTAGTACCTGTACGCCGGAACTCGGTCGGTGGCTCGCCTATCCATCTGAACAGCACGGCCGCCGAGATATGGAAGCAGGCCGATAGTTGCCGCTCGGCAATGGAGTTAGTGCAGTCAGTGTCCGACGTGTATGGACTTACGCCCGAGTCTGCCGAACACTCTGCAGTGGTTCAGTTCGTGGACCAACTTATGGAGATGCAGTTGATCATGGCAGAAAGCGGTGAGTGAGCACAGGATGCAACGGGAGTTTTGTATTCAGAGTCGCGAGATGACGGAGTTCGTTGAGGAGCATTTCGGCAGCATCCGCGCTCCGTTCAACGCAGGGTTCGAGTTGACGGCGAAGTGCAACATGAGTTGCGTTCACTGCTACGCCACACCCGATCGAAAACACCGCGATTTCACGACGAGTGAGTTTAGGGCCATCTTCGACATTCTGGTTGATCGAGGACTACTTGAAGTCTATTTCACCGGTGGCGAGATATTCATGCGCCCCGACTTCGAGGAACTCTATGTGTATGCGAAGTCGAAGGGGGTGTCTGTTGTCCTTTTGTCAAACATCACCCTCCTAAGCCGGAAACACATCGATCTGTTTCGGGAGTACCCCGTGCAGTTGATCAGCACGACCATGTACGGCTACTCGCAGGAGACCTACGAGCAGGTCACCCGAGCCAAGGGAAGCTACGCGAAGTTCATGCGAGCACTCGACCTATTGCGAGACAGTGGCATTCGGTATGAGTTGAAATTCGTCGGCATGAGGCAAAACATTGAGGACCTTTACAAGGTCCGAGCGCTGGGCAAAGAACTTGGCGTGGAAATGATTGTCAGCATGGACATCCACCCCATGAGCGACGGCACACTTGCGCCCATGGACTACAAGCTGTCCGCCGAGGAAGCCTTCCAGTTCGACGTTCAAGACGAGGGCCGCAACGCTTTCTGGAAAGGCGTGGCCAGCGACCTAGCTGCTGGCAGGATCGGCTTACGTCCTGACCGGGTGTGCCAGCGTTTCGGCGATGGCTACTTGTATCCGTGCTCCATAGCCAACCAGTTCGTGTTCATCACCTCGGATTACCAGATGCAAGGTTGTGTCCGGGCATCATACCGAAAGTACGACCTGCGCGGGGGAACATTCGATGAAGGCTGGCAGTACCTACAGCAGCAACTAACAGACAAGAAGCACAGCGGAGGCTTCCGCTGCGCTAGCTGCGAAATGATCAGGTATTGCGAGCAATGTTGCGCGAACTTCGCCCAAGAGTCCGGCGATGAAGAGAAGGTGGATACGTACTACTGCTCGCTCGCGGCGTTGCGCAAGTCGTTCGTTGACGATGAGGTAAGGCGGCTTCAGTCGGCACGATGAGCCGTCGAAACGAACAGCGCGCGAGTAGCCTGAAGTAACGGCGTTAGGGTATGTTGCACCGTCCTGTGGTTACCGCATCTGAAAGCCGTCGACGCAAACCAGGCTGGCAGGCGTTCTTGAGCGGACAAGGCGCGGAAGATCGAGAGTTCCCACCCAGTGTGCAGACAAGACTAGCCGGGATCGGCAGCCTCGGCTCATAGGCCGATGACTGAGGCAGTTCTTGTCAGAGTCGATGACTGCTCCACCTTTGGCGTGTGGGGCTGGCCGTCGCGCAGCACCTGTCGAGCCGTAATCTGGCGCACGCGCTGGCTAAGGTCAGATGCCTGTTCACCGACCGCCCGGATGCGGTCGTTGACGCCGTAGGTGTCGCGGTAAGCGAGGACTAGGGCAAGTTTCTGGTTCCATCGGGCCTGGCACACTTGGTCGGTGGGGTATGGGCCGAGGTCGGCTAGCCAGGCGGGTCGCTCTGCCAGCGCTGCCTTCGATAGGTCGGCGATGCGTTGCTGGATGGCCTGTCTGCGCGACCGGATGGCGGCTTCGTGTTCGGGTGGCAGGGGCCAGGGCGGCAGGGCGACGAGTCCGGCGATGGTGCGTCGGTGTGTGTTCGACTTCTCGGTGGCTAGGGCTTTGAGTTCGGCGAGGCGTTGGTCTGCTGGCATGGCGTCGTGGATGGCGCGGGCATCGGAGATGATCTGTTCGCATTCGGGGATCAACTGGGCCAAGGACAGCCAGTGTTGGTGTTCGTCGGCTTGGGTTTGGTGTGCGGATGGGTCGGCTCCGCTTGTCGCCAGAACGTGGGCGAGGACTTGCTCAGCGGTCACCGTCTCGACGCCGGCTTTGGTGTGCTGTTCGGCTTCGGGGCCGTCGGTGGCGACGTAGGCAGTGTTTCCGTGTTTGCCTCGGGTCATGGCGACGTACAGGTTTTCGCGTGGTGTGTGGTCCGTAACGACGACATGGGACGTGTCGACGGTGACGCCTTGCGATCTGAAGGCGGTGATCGCATAACCGAGGTCAACAGAATCAGCGACGTACTGGGCGGGGAGGATGACGGTTGCTCCCCGGTTGTAGCCGTCGCGCCGAACAGTGATGGCCCCGTCTGGGTGGACTTTGGTGACGGCCCAGCGGTCGCCGTTGCGTACCCAGCCTGTTGTTCCAGCTTGGAGTCGGCGATCGTTGTGCCGAGTAATGACAAGGTCACCGGCTGAAGCTCTGGTGCCGTCGCCGAGGGTGACTTCGTGATCGGGCTGGACTTGGCGGGCGACTATTCGGTCGTGGCGGGCTTGGGTGTTCAGCGCGGTGACGGTGGCCTGGTTGTCGGCGATGAGGATGGAGCGACGCCCCTGGTTGATGTCGGCGAGCCAGGCTTGGTAAGCCTGCTGTTGCATGGCGTCGGTGTCGCCGCCATGGATGCGCCCGTTCCCGGCGTAGTCGGCGATAACACCGGCATCACCTGCTCGTAGCTGGATGGTGGCGGTCTTTTCCCAGTCGGCGCTGAAACGGTGGATGTCCACCAGTGTCGGCGTGTCGGGCCTGGCTGAGGCGAGGAGGTTGAAGGCTCCGCCAGCGTCGACGGCTTGGAGTTGGTTGGGGTCGCCGACGAGCAGCGCTTTCGCTCCGGCCTGGGCGGCGAGGGCCGTGATGCGGTCGAGGGTGAACGTCCCGGCCAGGGAGGCTTCGTCGATGATAACCAACTGGCCTGCCTGGAAGTTCAGATTCTTGTGGTCGTGGTCGGTGAGCCATTTGGCGGTGTTCTCGGTCGGGATGCCTAGCTCGTCGCCTAGGACTTGCGCGGCTGTCGCGGACGGGGCCAGGCCGACGACGGAGCCTTCGCCGTGTTGGTGTTCCCAGGCTGCCCGGAGCGCTGAGAGCGCCGTGGTCTTTCCGGCCCCGGCTGGTCCGATGAGCAGATCAAGGGCGAGGCCAGAGGTGGCGACCCTAGCCACGGCTTCTCGCTGGTCGAGGCTGAGAGCGGGAACGCGGCGGTCCCGATTCAGGCTCACCACGCCAGGGTTGGCGGTAGGCGCGTCGGCGTCTTGGCTGAGGGCAAGGAGCCGGTCTTCGGCGTCGAGCATCGCCTGGGACGTGAACATGGCGTGGTTGGCGGGCCGCAGACGGCTCGTACCGTCTGGACGGGTCAGCGACGCCGGAGCGGCCAGTGCGGCGGGTGTGAGCCGGAGGGAGGCTTGTTCGGCGGCTTGGGTGATCTGGGCGGTGATCGCCTCGCGGTCAGCGGGGTCAGCGAACCGCCAGCCCATCGTCTGCCGGGTGGCCTCGGCATACAGGTTCCAGCGCCGCCACGTCGCCCGTCTCTCCGACACGGCAGCCACCACCTGGGCGGCCAAGGTGCCGATCATGTCCGGGGTGATGTCGTCTGCGCGTAGCAGCACGGGAGGCTCGGTTTGGGCTTGATCGAGGGCGCTGCGTGTCCAGCCTGTCGGCTCGACGCCGAGGATCGGCGCGGCTTGTTCGCGCCATTGTTCGGTCAACTCGGCCAGCGAATGCACGGTCTTGGGTGGCCTGGTCGTCATGGTGGCCTGCTGCCGCAACCCGATTACCGTCTGTGCCGACGGTTGGTGGCCGTGGCGTTGCACGTACAGGTCGATGAGCCGGTCTTTCTCGGCTTCGATGTCGTTGGTGCGCGTCGAGAACAAGTCGGCCAACTCCTGTGGGATGGCGGCGAGTTCCCAGATGGGGTTGCGGTCGCGGCCTTTGACGCGCGGCTCCCAGGTAACACCAAGCCTGGCGGTGAGTGTGTCGGCGAGTATGGCGTTGTAGTACTCGGAGATGGCGACGGTGGCGGCGAACATGGGTCGGCCGTCCAGTGACCGCCACTGGCCGTCATCGACGGTGAGCACTTTGTTGGAGATGACGACGTGGGTGTGCAACTGTGGATCGGTGGTACGGGAGTCGAAATGGTCATAGCACGTCGCTGCCAGTCCGGCCACGTCGGCTTGGACGATGGCTCCGCCCGAGTCCTGGGCGGTGGCGGGCTTGGTGACGCCTTTGCGGGTGGCAGCCACCTGGCGTTCCATCAAGTCAAGCACCGCCGACACGGCGTCGTGGTGGGCTTGAGCGATCATCTGCTGTGTCGTGGCGTCCGCCAGGCCCCACAGCACCGAAACCGTTTTGGGGACGGAGAAGGTGTAGTCGTAGGCGGCGCAGGCCTGCCGTGTGTCTTTACGCCGTTCTTCCGCCTCGATGTGGTCGATGGCATCCTGGCGGGCCTGGCCCGTCACGGTGGCATCGAGCCGATCGACGCGCTCGGCGATGCGCTGGGCCAGCGGATGGTAGACCGGGTAGCGGCGGCCTAGCGGCACGCCGGTGGTGGGGTGGACGCCATGCCCGATCAGCATCTCCAACTGCTGTTCAGTGACGGTGGCACCCTCGGCGATGGCTGGCTCCTGGAAGGCCGCCAGGCCGGTGCCTGCCCAGTAGCCAGGCGGTGTGCCTTTGGCCGTGTAATAGCGGGTCAGCGGGATCGCCGGGTCGCGGTCACCGTCGGCGGCCGCGACGGAGCCGAGCAGGTAACGGAAGCCGGACCCGGCGTACATGACACTCATCGAAACCGTCACTTGCCCGCCGCCTGCCCACCGGCGGACTGGCTGGTTGATGCCCCTTCAGGGGGCATCTGCAAGACGTTTGTTCTCAATGGGACCTCTGTAGAAGTGGGGACGGGTGAACGGGGCTGTCGCTGGATGAGAGGCGGCAGGGCTGAGTGGAGAACAGCGGTATTGGGAGACACTGGCGGCGTAACGGTGGGCGGTGTCATGGAGTGGCGGCGGGCCGTGTTGGCCGCGCCGCCACCGTTTAGGCGGTTGATGGACGGGTCAGGCATCTTGGGCACCTTCGGCCCGCTCGACCCGCCACACCCAACCATGGGAGCCACGCACGGAGACGATGCGCGGGTCGCACGAACGGGCGCGGGCATGCTTGACGGCGTCGGTGGGTAGGCCGTGGGCCAGTGCCGCCGATGTCACGTCACTGGCGGGGGCCTGCCCGCCGTGCGCCATCAGATAGTCGAGGATGAACGCGGCGGCCTCTGCCTGCACACTCACCGGTTCGACGGCTGAGCGCAGTAGTGCCGTGGCTGTCGGGTCGTCTGGCATTTCGGGCAGCGGTCCGCCAGTCTGCTCGGCATCGTCCCGGCGGTGTCTGGTGAGCAGTACCGTCAGGTGTGTGATGGCGACCAGGACGACAGGCGGCACGGAAGCAACAACGGCGGCCATCGGCGGTGGCATCACCGTGTCTGGCGGCATGGTGGCGTGGTAAGCGTTCGCTGCCACCGACACGACGGCGCCGCCGATCAGCAGCAGCCACGGATACCAGGTACCTCGCCGTCCAGTCATGGCGACGGCGGCGATAGTGGCGACGACGATCAGCCCGTCGACAATCAGCGGCCACACCCACGGTGTCGCCACCCCAGCGCGTTGTGCCAGATCCGACAGGGCACGGAATGACAGCCAAAACGCGCCTGTCGCCAGGCCGACGGTTCCGGCCACCGACACGCCCACCACCCACCTGGGAACACGGCTCCGGTGAGTCACCGTCACCACAGGACCGCTCATCGCTGCCCCCTCGGATCGGTACGGCGAGCGTCTATCCAGGCGTCGATGTCGGAGCGCCGGTACATGACCCGGCGACCGATCCGCACATAGACGGGGCCGGTGTGTTCGCGGGTGCGCCAGTTCGCCAGCGTTTGACGCGGCACTCCCAGATAGTCGGCGGCCTGGAATGTCGACAGCATCGGCGGATAAGTCGGCCCGTTCATCGGTAACTCCTCACGGTGACGACGGGCCGCATGAGCGCGTCGAGGTCGTCTTGTTTGAGTCGGACCATGTGGGAGCGGCCCACATAGTAGGCGGGCAGTTGGCCGTCGTTGATCCGGCGGCGCAGAGTGTCCATCGACGTGCCAGCGTGCTGGGCGGCGTCTTTCAGGCTCATCCAGCGGATAGGGATAAGACTGGTTGATTTCGTAGTGTTCAAGGTTGACCGCAACAGATGCGTCCTAACTGTGCTGAGGGCAGGCGTGTTCCTTCCCCTCCACTTGTCAGGTGCGCATTAGTTTCCAAAAGTCGAATACTAATAGGTTCACTCTTATGACGGATCCGGATCAGGTGCACCGTAATAGAGCAGTAAACTTGGAGAACTAGTGAATCTATTACGATGAGGAATCTTCATGCCACGTCCCAGACGCCCGCGAACCATCGGCGCGGAAGACCACCTCGCCCAACGCATCCACGATGAAATGACCCGCCGCCACTGGTCCAACGCGATGCTGGCGCGGGAGATGACCGAGGAAGGCGTCACCATGTCCGCCAGTTCCTTACAGAGATCATTCAGCCCGCGCGTCGATCCTGAGTCACGCCGCCCCATTCGCGTCGATGAACTCGTCGCCCTGGCCCGCGTCTTCGAGACCACCGTCGAGAACCTGCTCGCTCCGCGCGACTGGGTCGACCAAGAACAAGTCGACAAAGCTGTCATCGACCTGGATCGGGCCGACCGGCTGCTGGTCGAGGCCGTTCAAACGATACTCGACGCCCATGTCATGCTCGCCAAAGCCTTCGCGCATGCGCCAGCCGACGACGCTGAGCAGATCATCGACCAAACCACCACGCACGGCTGGGCCGTCTCCGAGTACCTACGCCTGATACCACGAGGAGCAACCAAGGACTCCACCCCGATCAGCACTCAAGCCATCGGACGGCGCGTCCAAGCTCTCAAAACCGTCATCGCCGACATCGCCAGCCAATGGCGCCTGCGCGAAGACTTCCGGGCATTCCTCCCAGCCTCCAGGCTCTCCACACTCGCCGTCATCGGTTCCGACCAGTGGGAGAACGACCAAGCCACCACCCCTACTGACGGCAGCCAGCCCGAAGTCCCCGGCTCGTGACCGGGAGCGAAACCAGGCCAAACTGGACCGTGCCAACACTCTGGGCGCGGCGTTCTACCAGTGGCTTGTTCCGCTAACAGGCCCGAACAGCCCACGCATTACCACCCACAAGACGCCGATAAGACGCCGGAGAACCAAAAAAACCCTAGCCAAACCTTATCTGACTAGGGATTTCATGTGTGCGCGAGAGAGGAGTTGAACCTCCACGCCCTTATCGGGCACTGGCACCTGAAGCCAGCGCGTCTGCCATTCCGCCACTCGCGCGTGTATCGTCACCGATACAGCCCCACGAGATTACCACG
>Ga0123354_10012759_pt1 | contig 13019 bp, 12 predicted proteins | sample TergutLab28metaG_2_FD_97872 | JGI IMG/M metagenome (GOLD analysis project Ga0123354, IMG submission 97872) | Labiotermes labralis P4 segment gut microbial communities from Petit-Saut dam, French Guiana - Lab288 P4 | ecosystem: Host-associated > Arthropoda: Insects > Digestive system > Gut ...
AAACGGTGAAGGCGTAGCTACGACGATGGGCTTTTCCACCCTCAACGGGCTGCTCATGGGAACCCGCTGCGGTTCCATCGACCCAGGCGTCCTGCTCTACCTGATCGACCAGAAAGGTATGGGTTACCAGGAACTCACCCAGTTGCTGTACAAGGATTCGGGTCTCCTGGGCGTTTCTGGTATCAGCCAGGACATGCGCGAACTGCTGTCTTCGGATACCCCCGAAGCCCGCGAGGCGGTCGATCTCTTCTGCTATCGGATCGCCCGCGAAATAGGCTCGCTCGCGGCAGCGGCAGGCGGGCTCGACGCGTTGGTCTTTACCGGCGGCATCGGTGAAAACGCCGTTGCTATCCGCGAGCGTGTCTGTGCCCTCTCGGCCTGGATTGGCGTCGACATCGACCTGGAAGCCAACAACGAAAGCAAGCTGCGCATCGACAGCCCGAAGAGCCGCGTTGCCGTCGCCATCGTGCCCACCAACGAAGAAGGCATGATCGCCCGCTACACGGCCGAAATATTGAATCTTTAAAAACTTTTACGGAGGGAGGCACTCATGGGCTACAAAGTCCCCATCGGCATCTCGAACAAGCACTTGCATCTGTCCGAGCAAGCCCTGGCAACGCTGTTTGGCGAGGGTCACAAGCTCACGCCGTATAAAGAGCTCGTTCAGCCGGGGCAATATGCCGCACACGAACAGGTCGACATCGTCGGCCCCAAGGGTTCGTTCAAAAACATGCGCGTCATCGGCCCAATCCGCCCGCAAACGCAGGTCGAAGTTTCACTGACGGATGCGCGCGTGCTTGGCATCGACCCCCCTGTACGGGAATCCGGCAAGCTGGATGGTTCTCCCGGCGTCAAGCTTGTTGGCCCCAAGGGCGAAATTGAACTGGATTTCGGCGCAATCGTGGCACTGCGCCATATCCATCTCTCGCCGGAGCAGGCTAAAGAAGCGGGGCTTAAGGATAAGGATCTCGTCGACGTCAAAACCGTCGGTAAAAGGCCGCTGATTTTTGAAGACGTGCTCATCCGGTCTGGCGATGGACACTTCCGCGAGTTCCATATCGATACCGATGAAGCCAACGCGGCGGGCATTGCCAACAACGACGAAGCGGAAATCATCAGGAAGAAATAACTGGAAGAGGGGAAACAGGAAGGGGTGGGGAGGCTCGCTTCCCCACCCCTCCCCCAGAAAGCCGAACCCCGGCCTTCAGGCCGGGATTCGGCTTTCTGGGGGAGGGGTGACAGGAGCGTTGTACGTAGTGCGCCAGCCAACCTCAACGCTTGCTGCGTGATGGCGCGGATTTGGGCTTCGCCTGTGGTTTGCCGTGCGACGGCGCGGGGTCGGCCTGCGGCGCTCCCGACCAGACCCACTCTATCAGTGCATCCTGCGCCTTTTTTGAGTTACCGGCTTCTGGATGATTGACCATCATCACTACGGCATGCCGTCGCCCTTTCTGATCGAGCACGTAGCCCGCGATGGCTTTTACGTCATTGATCGTGCCCGTTTTCAGGTGCGCCCGGCCAGCTGCCGGGCTATCGTTCAGGCGGCGACGCGCCGTGCCGTCGCGTCCAGCAACAGGTAGTGAGGCGACGAAATCCGGCATCCATGGACGCTTCCAGGCACGGATCAACAAGGTTCCAAGGCTGTCCGCACGGATGCGGGCGTTACGGGACAGGCCCGAACCATTGTCGATCTCCAACCCGGAAATTTCGATGCCTGCCTGAGCCAGACATTGACGTGCGGCTTCGTTCCCGGCTGTCACCATGTCGGTGGGCGCATTTGCATCCATATAGGCTTTGCGGGCTGTCGCAAGGCTTTCGCGCCCCACTTGAGCCAGCAATTGCCGGGCTATGACGTTGCTCGACCATTTGTTCATGGTGCGTACGATCTCGCCCAGCGGCACGGACTCGTCAGAAATCAAGACTCGTGCATCTTGAGGCATAACACCGTTTTTCACCTTCCCGCGCAGCTCGCCACCCAATTCCCACCACAAGGATTGCACCATCGCCACACCATAATCGGACGGCGCAAGCGGTGACGTGGCCCAGACGCGCGGCCCGCAACTGATAGGCAGGCTGCCCGTAAGTGTCAAACGGCCATTGTCCATCTGCGCGTCCAGATCACGATACCAGGGCTCGCAATTATTGCCGGAAGTCACAAGCTGGTTGTCGACCTTCACCCCTGACAACGGTGGCTCTACGACCACCCATACGGCGCCCCGCACACGGCTGCTGGGAAAAAGCGCCAACTCCTGCGTATTAAAATGGATCAGCAGCCCATCCCCGCCACTATTGTATGGACGCAGGCCACGCCCATCGAAGGCATAGGGATCGTGCTCGGGGAAAACCAGCGCCGAACTGTCGAGTACGATGTCGCCGCCGATACGGGAATAACCCATGCTGCGAAACCGTCGCATCATCCGCCAGAGACGCTCGTAGGTCAGCACTGGGTCGCCATCGCCTACCAGATAGACACTGCCCACCAAGGCGCCATCTTCCCGAGGGAGGCCAGTGATCGCGATGCGGGTCGTCCAGGTACGCTCTGGTCCAAGCACTTCCAGCGCAGCAAAGGTTGTGACCACCTTCATCACCGAGGCCGGATTCATCGGGCGTTCGGCATTGAGCGCCAATACGGGCTTTTTCGCGTCCACCGGTTGAACCCATACCGCTACCGCGTTTGCTGGGATGCGGGCGCGTTCGAGTTCCATGCTCACGGCGAACGGCAGGTATCCCACCGGGGCGGCCTGCGCAGGTGCCTGCGCAATGATGAAAAGCGCGAAGAGCAATACACCCGGCACAAAAGAGAAAAGGCAACGTGACCGGAACAATCTATGCGTAACCGATGTCGGTGCTAATGTAAAAAGCATCGCGCTGAAACCTGACATCATCATCGCCCCAACAAGAGTGAAATGATCGGATTTGGACATTACGACCGTACCGTTGCAGAAATTGTGAAAGAAATCGCGGTTTGCTGCGTTCTGCTCAAACTTGACTGGACGGACAGGATCCAAGTTCGAGCGCTGGCGCACGAATCCCTGCACTGCACATCCGAACAACGCCTCGCCATGCTGCGCGCCCCAGACGAACGGGCAAAAACGCAAGGCAAACTGTTCGCGCTTCTCATTTTGTTGCTTGATATCACACGCCAAGCCGCCCAGGCCGGTGTGCGGATCACATCCGACTCCGGCCTATGGCAGGCATTGGATCGGGCCTTCACCGAAGCCTACGGCTGGCTGGACGGCAACGCGCATTCCAGCGCGTAGAGCGATTCCATCGTTTCACGGGCACGTACAAGATGAACCGCTTGCCCGTCGACAAGTACTTCGGCAGCACGAGGGCGGGAATTGTAGTTGGAACTCATGCTCATCCCGTAAGCACCCGCTGACAGCAGCGCGAGCAAATCCCCCTCTTCCACGGCCAGGTCACGGTTGCGCGCAAGAAAATCCCCGCTCTCGCAGATCGGTCCCACGACATCGACAGTGCATTTCGGCACATCACGCGCGGCAACCTCTACCGCCGCATGCCAACCGTCGTAAAGCGAGGGGCGGAGCAGGTCATTCATTGCCGCGTCAACGATGGCGAAATTTTTTTCTTCCCCCCTTTTCAGATACTCGACCCGCGTGAGCAGCAGGCCAGCGTTCCCGGTAAGCGAACGCCCCGGCTCGAAACACAACTCTTCCGGCCTACCCTCAAAGAGTTTCAGCAACGGTGCAAGATAAGCGTCCACCGTTGGAGGGGACTCATCCCGATAGCGAATGCCCAACCCGCCACCAAGGTCGACGTGCTCCAGATGGATGCCCTCCCCCGCGAGTTGGTCGATGAGGCCAAGCACCCGGCGGGCGGCTTCCACCATCGGCGCCGAATCGAGCAGTTGCGAACCGATATGGCAGGCAATGCCACAGACACGCAGATGGGGTAAGGCTGCCGCACGCCGATAAAGCGTTTTGGCGTCTACAAACGCTACCCCAAATTTGTTGCCCCTCAGCCCCGTCGAAATATAAGGATGCGTTTTCGGATCGACATCCGGATTCACCCGTAGCGCAACGGGAGCCGTCCTATCCATCTGTGCCGCAACTTCGTTCAGCCGTTCAAGCTCGGTGGCGGATTCCACGTTGAAACAGCGAATCCTCGCCTCCAGCGCCTGGTGCATCTCCGCGCGGCTCTTGCCTACACCTGAGAACACCACACTATCCGCGCGCCCCCCTGCAGCCAACACTCGCGCCAGTTCCCCGCCTGAAACGATATCGAACCCTGCTCCAAGCTGTGCAAATACAGAGAGCACGCCAAGATTGGAATTCGCCTTGACTGCGCAACACACCAACGCCCGCCGCTCCCCAAGCGCGCGTCTGTACGCATCAAAAGCGTCCGTGAGCGCCGCGCGCGAATACACATACACCGGCGTGCCGAAACGCGCGGCAACATCGGCCAGGGCAACCTGTTCGATCAACAACCCGCGTGCACTGCGGGTAAGCGTCGGTATGGGAGATGAGAATTCCTGACTCATTTTTTACTCCAAGGCGTCAGTAGCAGGTGAATCAGAATCGGTGGAAGGCACATTATCGGAGGACGTGTCAGCGGGAACTGGATCGACAGACGGCAAATAGAGGGGACCCTTGATACCACAGGCTGACAAAAACAGGACACACGTTGCCGCGACCATCAATGCACGCATAAACAACCTCTCTGGTAAAATAGTGATGTTAACATGCACTCACCCAAGTGTACGGGCGTGCTGGGCATCGCATCAGCCGAAAGTGAAGCGATGCCCGTTGGGTCATTTAAACAAAATTGAGAAAGGATGAAGAAGATAACGCCAGGATCGGCGTAACTTAACTAACTATTTGTTTGCCCGAACGCTTTCCCTCTTCCGCGACTTGTCTGCGCTCTGCTTCAGCTTGCACGATGGGAGCGTTACCATGAAATTTGTCCATCTCACCTTTTCTCTTGAACAGACTGCTATCTTTATGAAATGAGTTCTAACTAGCTAATCAAACGTTATAATACTGCGCATGCAGGTGGTCGTATGGTCAGTGCAGCCTGGTCAGCTTCGTATCATCGACGATCCGGGGTTGCAACGGGCGGAAATCAGGATGGAAAACGATGAATCCTGCTCAGGTTTGGGATGCGCAGTCTGGGAACAGGCAAGGAACGAAACTGAAGAGCCAGATGTTTTTATAACGGCGTAGATATGGATGCTGCACAGAAGATCGAATTAATTGCTCCCAAAAGTGCGTTACCTCCTGGCACACGCCTGGAGGAGTATGTCATTTGCTCAGTTATTGGCGAGGGCGGTTTTGGTATCGTGTATCTGGCTCACGACACACGGCTGGACAGCAAAGTAGCCATCAAGGAATACCTCCCTGCCACGCTTGCCACGCGAACCGACCTGCACGTGGCTTGTCGCACCAGTTCCAAACGTGAATTATTTAAGAGGGGGCTAAGCCGTTTTGTCGAGGAAGCACGCACTCTCGCCAAATTTCGCCATCCGGGTCTGGTCGCCGTGTCGTGCCTTATCGAAGCCAACGGCACTGCCTATATGGTCATGCCTTATTACCGGGGCACAACCCTGCACGAGATGGTTCGTACTGGTTATCGGGCAAAAAATGCGAAAGAGCTGCTTTCCAATATTATGCTGCCTGTATTGGAGGGGTTGTTACGGATCCATTCGGTACAGTACTATCACTTAGATGTTTCCTCCGACAATATCCTCATCCTCGAAAACGGCGCGCCAGTCTTATTGGATTTTGGTTCTGCCAGACATATAGAACAAACAAATAGCGGCGACCCTTCCACGATCATTCTGAAACCTGGCTTCGCTCCCTTAGAACAGTACGGCGGGACAGAGCATCTGAAAGTTGGGGCCTGGACGGATATCTACGCAATTTCTGCGGTGGCCTATCAAGCCGTGACAGGCAAGATACCGATCATTTCCGTCGCCCGCGTAGTGGAAGACCAACTCACCCCATTGTCGTCCTTTGCATCTTCCGAATTGCCTGTGCGGCTATTAAAAGTCATTGAGGCGGGTTTGTCTGTTGAGCCGTCGCAACGTCCACAAAGCGTCGCCACATTTATTGATTCCCTGCAAACGGCGGCGATAGAGGACGTGCCGAAACAGTTCTTGTCCAAGCCCAGGCGTCCTTTGGCAGGTTCAGTTCTGGCGCCCATCGCGCAAGCCATAACCGCGATACGCACCAGGCTGCACTTGATGTTTGCCCATCTGTTTGCCAATTTGGCAAAGCTCACCAGCAAAACGTTAGCCAACGCGGATGCCAGGATGAAATCCGGGACGAATTGGCTGCTTAATGTGGCAACTTCCGCTACATCGAAAGCCAAAAATGCCACTATACGCACCATATCCGCACTTCAGAATGGCAAAAACAAACTTCTCGAAAAAACATCCACTGGACTTAAGCTCACCAGCAAAACGTTGGTCAACGCGGGCGCCAGGATGAAATCCGGGATGGTCTGGCTGCTTAACGGTGCAGTTTCCGTCACTTCAAAAACTGGAAATGCCACTATACGCACTATATCCACACTTCAGGATCTTTTTAAAAAAGCATTTACCAGAATCACAAGAAAGCCTTACTGGGTCGTGATTGGGGCAAGCTCGTTGCTGGCGGTTACTTTGTTGGGTTCGTTCTTTTTCTTCCCCAGAGGAGAAGGGGCTTCTGATATTACGGTGCTTGAACCACCAGAACCCACCCCCATACCAGAACCCACCCCCATACCACCAGAACCCATCCCCATACCCATCCCCATATCACCAGAACCCATCCCCATTCCCAGAAACGACGTGCAAATCACAATCAACGTCCAGCCTTGGGGATATGTTTATCTGGATGGCAAAAGAATTGGCAGGGCTCCGCCATCAGTTAAAATATATGCGAACAGCATTGAAGAAGGCCTTCATACGATCGAGATACGCAATGATGTCAGCACTGATTATGTCCGGCGTATAGTGGTAAAGCGAGGCCAGCCCATCACTATCACTCATGTTTTCAAATAGAGATCAAAATGTTCTATCACTTGAGGAACTCAGCAAAGAATGCCAAAGTGCTCAAACTGAGTAGTGCTATAGCATTATTGAATGACATGAGAATTAATTCGTTCCAAAACTTCGGCAAGGCTCGGGTTATGGTTCCGAAAAAACACTTGCTTGAGGATGAACCGCTGTTCTCTGTAGATTTTTACATCAAAAGGGATAAGCGGATCACTTTGCGTGGCAACCCTATTCCAGACAGATAAAGGAATCAATATGTTAAAAATTCAAGCGCTTACGTACAACGATCTGCCCCCCGTCATACCCGTTGGCGGCATTATCCCCAAAGAGGGCGGCAGCTTGGGCCGCGACAAGGGAAATGCATTGATTTTGCCCGATCCGATGAAGGCGGTATCAAGGCTACATTTACATTTTTCCCCGGCGCTCGGAGACCTTTACAAGGTCAAAAACATCAGCAACGGCAATCCGGCTTTTGTCAATGACAAGGAACTACCTTCTGGCAAAGGACATGTACTGAGGGATGGAGACAAAATTTCAATTGGCGGGTATGTACTGCAAGCTAACTACTCCGTAGAAGAAAAAGAGTCTGAACGGGTGCCTGCAACTGCTAACAACAACACAGATGATTCGGAGAAAGACGATTTACCCGAATTAATGAATGAAGCCAAATCCGGCGATGCGGCGGCTAAAAACGTTTCTGGCCCTGACCCATTTGCCTATGAAGGCAAACCTGCCCTAGTTGATCCCATCCACGCACTCAACACACGCGGCCTAGAACTTGGCACGCTCGACGACGCGGGCGACGAGTTGATAAAAACCCTCCAAAGTTCTGACGACGTAGGCAAATTGATCCAAGACCCGCTTGTTTCAGATAAGAAAGAGCTGAAAAAGCTTCGTGACGATGACAGTCTCGATCCAATGGCGTTTTTTGGCGGCGATTCCGGTAGTGATCTGGACAACGTTTTGAAGATGGACGTGAACGTGGAGGAAAACCCACTGGAGAACCTTGCCGCCGTTGCCGACACGCCGTCTCCTAGCGCCCGTTCCCGCAAGAAAAACCCAAAGCCTGCACAGCCATCGACTGCACCCGCCATCATTTCGGATGATTTCGACCGTTTTCTGGATGACATCAATCCGCATCCTGCGGCAGAAAAAATTGAAAATGAACCGCAAAGTGCGCACAAAGCGGAAACAGGGAACGTTCCGGATGGGACGTTACCCCCTTCCGTGTCCGTTGAGTCGACAACCGCAAAACCTTCGAGAAAAAAATCTTCTGCGGGTGGGAAAACCCGTACTGCGTCTTCATCACGGAATGCAAAGGCGTTTTACCAGGCTTTCATCGAAGGGCTGGGCATCAGCGGGTTGCCCGAGCGAGAGGGACTGGATAGCGATTTCATCAGACTGGTCGGACGGCTGTTTCGTGAATGTATACAGGGAACCGTAAATTTGATGACGAGCAGGGCATTCATCAAGAGCGAGGTCAAAGCAAACATCACAATGATTGCGCCTGATCACAACAATCCACTGAAATTCTCGCCAAACTCCAATGTCGCGCTGGTGCACTTGCTTGGGGAACGGATTCAGGGATTCCTGGAGCCTGAAGAGGCGGTCAAACAAGCATTTCTCGACTTGCTTGCTCACCAGATCGGTGTCGTTTCCGGTATGCAGTCGGCCCTCAACCATGTGCTTGACCGTTTCCATCCCGAAATAATTGAAAAAGAAAACTCCGTACAAGGCACGTTCGGCGGTGTCCTATCGTTGTGGGGCAAGGCCAGGCTTTGGGATGCTTACGAGCGTTACTTCCACAAAACACGGGAAAATGTCAACGATCATTTTCAGAGCTTTTTCGGAACCGCGTTTCTTGAAGCATATGAAAAAGTAATATCAAAACAGCCTGACGAAAGGAACGAGTCATGATGCGCCTATCGGTAGCGCAGCGTAGCGAATGCGGTGGTCGGAAGCGAAACGAAGACTGGGTAGGATTTTGTGCTAATGACACACGAGGTTGTTTTGTCCTCGCCGATGGTACGGGAGGCTTTGGCGGCGGCGCGATCGCAGCGAGGGTTGTCGTCAAGGAATTGCTGCGGCACTTTTCCGGAACCCCCGAAGTCAACCAACACTCTATTTCCAAAACGATTCTGACGGCGCGTACCGCTCTTATCAACGCGCGAAAAAGTTATCCCCGGTTGTCTCAGATGGACACCACAATGGCAGTGCTGATGTTGGATACACAGAAAGCACTTGCCTACTGGAGTTCCCTCGGGGACAGCCGTATCTATCTTTTTCGTCATGGCCGTGCGCACACCCTGACCAACGATCACAGCGTCCTGCAATCAATGATCGATGCGGGGTTGATCAGCGGTTCTATACGTGACAACAAAAAGAGAGCTATCCTCTATGCGGCGGTTGGCAGCGGCGACATCCCCAGACGGGCGGTATGCAAAAAACCACTTGCCCTAAGACAGGGCGATACTTTCCTGCTCTGTTCTGACGGATTTTGGGAAAGCATCAACGAAAGCATGATGGAAACCGTGCTCCAGGAAGCCATTTCCCCTCAACATTGGATCAACGACATGGTGATTCAAGTTCCCAATCCGAAAGCGAGCAATCAGGACAATTTCAGCGCACTGGCGATCTGGGTTGGCGACCGGGAGGAAGTGACACGCATCATCATCAGAAAAACGCACGAACATATAGAACTGGCAAATCAATGAACACACGGGCGGCATCTGCCGCCCCAGACTGCTGACGAACCCCCGGTTTTTTCCGGGGGTTTTGTTTTTTTGGGGAGCAGGTCTGCATAGGTTGGGGTGAGCCTGCGAACCCCAACGTTGCCGCCATCCCTTTGCCACTGTACGTTGGGGTTTGCTTCGCGCACCCCAACCTATACAGTATATGCCAAACATGTGCAATCGCCATACCAATTCATGCGCGGAGACTTTGTCAGCAATCTGGGGCGGCATCTGCCGCCCGCTTAAGCCGAAAACGCTTAAGAAATTTTACGCTCAGCGCATACTTGGTCAATTATTGCAAGAAGGAGGGCACGTGCCAGCCTCTCCCCTTGTCGGCAGAATCTGCCACTCGATACGACGATTCACGCTACGCCCTTCCGGCGTGTTATTGTCTGCAAGCGGATGGTCGGGTCCTTTCCCTTCGGACGAAATCATCGATTTTTTGATTCCATTGTCAATCATATAGTGCGCCACCAGATCCGCACGCATGGAAGAGATGAGGTAGTTGCTGATTTGAGGGTTTTTAGGGGTGGAATTGTCGGTATGCCCCAACACGATAATCTTGTATTCATTGTATTCAGCACGATTCTTGCGCAGCACGTTGATGACATGATCGACCACACCATACAACTCCGGGGTCGGCATCATGCTATCGAGCTGAAACGAAATACCAGAAAGAACCTGAGCGGAAATGCCACCATTACCGAGAGGCGTCACCTGCAGGTGCAGGTTCTTCTGTAGTTCAGCGATAGTCTGCTGCTGCCATTGCTCCAAATTCTTCGCCTGTTGAAACCACATATCGCCCAGGTACTGCTGCTCCTCCTCGCCCGTCGTAGCGGTTTTGATCGTGCATGAGGAAAGCAAGGCTCCAGCCAAAACACAGCAGACAAACTGCCACCTGCCGATTGTTTCGTCGGGGAAAAATCCAAAAATGCGACCTGGTGCTTTCATTTTCCGTCCCTTTGCGGCCATTCATTAAGATGGGTTTCGTTGACTATATAGTAGCTATAGGGGGGCAGTGAAGAGCCTCCGAGAAATTTTAGATGCCCTAAGTTCAGAAAATCGCTTCACTGACCTCTATTGTTATCGGTAGAATATCCCGCTAGTCGCTGCAATAATGTGGCAGTGGCGTGCACGGTGTCGAAGCACTCATCACAAGCACAGTACTGGACGAAGATATGCAACGCGTTGCCTGCTCGCCAGTCAGGCAAGGCGTTCAAAATGATCGCTGTAACGGTGAAGAACGACGACGTGAAGGTTAAAATCAGTTAAACGGGATAGAGTGTGTCAAATCCCGCAATTTGCAAATTATCCGGAGTAAAGCATGTCAAATCCGAATCAAGAATCCGAAGTCACCGTAAGAATCACTCTCCCGATGGGAGTTGATTTTGCAGACCTGCAACTAGCACTCGATAAGAATGGCAACGTGTGCTACGACGGAAAAATAATCGAGGAAATCTGTCGAGCAAGCGAGCTGGACATATCGCACTTCAGGGACGGACCGCAGGAAAATATCAGAGATCTGATCGCGTTATGGTACTCGGAGCACCGCAAGCTCGGCGGAAAGCGTGACCCGGTAGCTGAAGACCTCTTTCCAGAGTGATAGCCTGCCTGTAGCGCCAATCGGGGGCAGCCCAATCGGATGCCCCGAACGTTCACGAATAGTTCAGAGGTATCATCTCTTTTCTCGCCTATCCTCGACCCGTTTGCTCTTTCCGGTCGTGCGTTCGATTGAGCCTGGCTCGACCAGTCTGACGACCGGGGTGATGAGCAACGCCTGTCTGAGCCGGTCGATGATATGTTGCCTGAAATGATCCATTTGCTCGAATGAATCAGTGAATGCGTCAGGCCGCAATTCCACCATGACTGTGATACGGTCCAGGCCGGCTTCGTTGTCCAGCACGATCCGGTAATACGGAGCCAGCCCCTGAATGCCGACGAGCACGTCTTCCACCTGATTCGGGAAGATGTTCGTACCCCGCACGATCAGCATATCGTCGGTGCGGGCGCGCACCTTGCTCATTCGGGCATGCGTGCGTCCGCAGGCGCACGGCTCGGTGATGACTTGCGTCAGGTCACGCGTCCGGTAGCGCAGCATGGGAAACGCTTCCTTGTCCAGTAAGGTCAATACCAGTTCGCCCTCCTGGCCTTCCGGCAGCGGCTCATTCGTGACGGGATCTACGACCTCCCACAGATAATGATCTTCAGCGATGTGCTGATGGTCGCGCGAAAACAGACACTCCGCAGACACACCAGGGCCATTGACTTCGGTCAGTCCGTAATTGTCCGTGCAGATGATGTGCATTCGGCTCTCGATTTCGCGTTTCATCCCAAGCGTACAAGGCTCGCCCCCGAAAAGCCCGACCCGCAAGCTGGACGAAACCCAATCGAAACCAAGGCTCTCTCCAACCTCGCACATGTGCAGCGCGTAGGAAGGCGTTGCAATCAGTACCGTGCTCTTGTAGTCCTCGATCATCATCAGATGCCGTTCCGTGTTGCCGGAACCTGCGGGAACCATCATGCAACCCAGCTTTTCGCAGCCGTAATGCAGCCCGAACCCACCAGTAAACATGCCGTAACCGAATGCCATCTGTACACGGTCGGAACGCGTGACGCCCGCCATTGCCGCCAATCGCGCAACGCAATCGCTCCAGACATCGAGGTCGCGCTGACTATAACCAATCACGATGGGCTTACCGGTTGTCCCCGAGGAAGAATGTAAACGCACCACGTCATCCAGAGGGATAGCACACAGGCCAAACGGATAGGTATCGCGCAAAGCCTGTTTGTCGGTGAAAGGCAAAAGCCGCACATCCTCCAGGCTGCAAATATCTTCCGGACTCACCCCGAGTTCCAGGAAACGCTCCCGGTACCAGGGAACCCGCTCAAACGCCCAGGCTGCCTGACGGCGCAATTTCTCAAGCTGGATCCGGCGAATGTCCTCGCGTGGCGCAGTTTCGATTGCAGGATTGAAATAATTCTCTTTTAAACTATTTGTCATATCCGTTTCATTGGCAGACTGTTGAAAAATTCCAAAACCGTGCACTGCCGTCACAATATATGGAACGGACAGGTCTGTTGGCTACTACATATTGTAGGCTGAACATCAATAAAAACCTTTTTTTAACACCCTGTTAGTGCCTTTGCACAGGGCATTTATATCATATGGATGGTCTGAACAAGTCGCCGCGCCGTGTGCATCTGCGGAGTCGGGCGGTCTGCGGCGTTGCAAATCCTCGCCATAGCGACGGCTATGGCTGTGGTTTGCGCCTTGCATCCCATCCCGATCC
>Ga0123354_10012762_pt1 | contig 13018 bp, 6 predicted proteins | sample TergutLab28metaG_2_FD_97872 | JGI IMG/M metagenome (GOLD analysis project Ga0123354, IMG submission 97872) | Labiotermes labralis P4 segment gut microbial communities from Petit-Saut dam, French Guiana - Lab288 P4 | ecosystem: Host-associated > Arthropoda: Insects > Digestive system > Gut ...
TTAAGATAATAACAATTTTAATGTTTTAATTATTGGATTTTAACATTAATTGATATTGGTGCATTAAGTTGGAATAATAAAAAATACTAGAAATCAAAAATGCACGGTGAAAACATCAAAATACAATTTTTGAAACTTTGAACCGATTCGCCTTGAAACGGTTAAGGCATGTCACATATAATGATTTAAACGACTGTGAATTCGTTTTACTGTAAGAATAATTAGCAATGTAGAACTCCGACTGCTGTAGCAATATCTCTCCACGATATTAACACCGATACTGTAAACTTTCAGAAGTTAATTTACCGTGTGATAACATCCGTTTCATTAGTACCCTCAAAATACGTTGCATTTAAGCAGTCTATTAATTATCAGAATTACTCGAGCGATAGCCTTTATTTATAAGATGATCCATCCTTCCGCAGGTTGCAGAACACGAAGGTTCTTTAAACACAGAACCCGCCGTCGGGAAGCCGATACGCTTCTATTCCACCAAAATCTGGGAACTGTCACACCCAGAGATGTGTCTTGATAAGAAGAATATGCACACAAAGCGGCAGAAGCTACACAGCCCACTTGTGTGTTAAGAAAACAACTTGTGGAGCTTCTCCGCACTGTAATATCGCAACGCCAAGTGTACAAGCCCAAAGGGTACAGAACGTTAAACACTTTAAACTTGGTACACTGCAGTCAAGAGTTGTGAGATTAAATTCCAATAAACTCTACCACAGAAATAATGAAATAACACGTTAAAAGCAGGCCATTACCCCGCTGCCAACGACATGTACGATCTGCTACCGCTCGGACACTGGAATCGAGGGTTCTAATCCCATTTGACTCATCGACGTAGGTCTGCGCCTTTAATGGGTTGTCCTGTGTAGGGGGAGGAGTTGCGGCAGGCCGATCCCCCGTATAAGGAATCCTGTAAGTACTTGTTATCAGAATCAGAAACACATAAACTGGGAAGCCTTTGGCAGCACTGTTCTCTCGGCGTCACTACAAACCTGTCTCCTTAGCGACGGAATTTCAGCCATCAGAATCTAACAGTGAAGATACAAGAGATATCTGCCATCTTTAACATTCATAGGCCCGTACATCGCTAATATATTCTCAAAGTTCAACCAATGAGATGCGACTTTGCACAATTTATTTATTTCTCAAGGTGCTCTACATGTTTCAGACGGTTTTTCCGTCCATCATCAGGAGCTCAAAACTGCACATACAGCGTCAGGTATTTGTCATATCATTACCGCTACCTGCTGCTGGAAGTGGTTTACCAGTTCCATCCCGACCAGGCTAGCAGCAGGTAGCAGTAATGTTACGACAAATGCCTGACGCTGCATGTGCAGTTTGGAGCCCCTGATGATGGTCGGAAAAACCTTCTGAAGCATGTAGAGCGTCTTACAGAAATAAATAAATTGTGAAAAGTCGCATCTCGTTGGTTGTACTTTGAGAATCTGCCATCTTCTCGTACATATTTGTACCCAGGCAGGACCAGAGCAATGAGATTCTCATGCATCAGCTCGTCTGTTCTCTTGAAGCCTATAATCGTATGGGTGAGAAATAATGGGCTATCACGACACAGTCCTAAGCAATGCCGAGGACTACCAAGACAAAATTACAAGGTCGGCAGACACTAATGTCACGGTATCAAGGCAGATAACACTCATGCTGACTTGCGCCGTCAATGAAAGCCACACAATAAAGCACAACTTTAAATCAGCTAGTTGTTCAGTCAGATTCACTGCCCTGTATGGAAACCCGAACATACAATACCGTAAATTTGATCGTGTACATATCAGTGTACAAGTGTCACTATATCAAATAAATACCGACAGATGCACTCATATACTATTAAAACACCACTTCATTCACAATATATATCACTCATTTAGTTTCAACCCTTAAAGGGTCATCTTCAGGGAGTGTAATTGATACTCTCTAGCAGCGTGGGTCAACAAAATGAATCACCACATTTGTTGACCTTCCTGCTGACTCATTTTGTTGCCCCACGCTACTAGAATTTATAAATTATACTCCCTGAAGATGACCCTTTAAGGGTTGAAACATGTTTAGGTGACGTAGTGTTAATACAGTGACATTTTAATATTATATGAGTGCATTTGTCCGTATTAATATATGTTCATTACCGTGTTCACAAGAGCTCGCCACTGTACGTGATCCCGAGACACAAAATTTCAGTCAGAATCCGAAGATCCTAGTTATCGAAGATCTGTTTTAATATTATCGTCCGTTCTACAGCTTGCTGCCCGAAGCTGTCCGATCTTTTCATGATTTCCTTCCAAAATCATGTATTTCTCGACTCTGACGTGTCGCAAGCAATCTCATTATGCCCCTCGATTTTTCCGTCATGATAAATAATATGGCACAAATCATGAAGCTCCTCAATACGCAATTTTATCCAGTCTTTTGTCACTCCTCTTCATTTCGGTTTGCATATTCTCCACAATACAGCTTCTCAAACGCTCTCAAACCTATAGTGGTTACACTGCAAGCTGAGCAGAGCTAAATCTGATAACCTCTCTTATTCATTTGCGGTATGTATATAGGTCGAACTGTGGTGTGTGGCGCAGGCGTGCACAAACACCGGGCCCCCGTTCGCCGTGGCGTTTAAATTTTATATGGTGGCGCATAATATTTGTCGGCCGTCAGTACGGAACATCCATCTTGTCAGCCTCCTGACATCTAAAATTTTGAGGTGGTTCCGTTATTGTTATGAAATTTGTGCATCCCTGGTGGGGCGTTAAAAGCGGGCCATTCATTTTCATAAGTACTTTGCAGCACACTGTCTTATTACAGGTCACGACCGTCGCCTTTCTCCCCCATTACAATTCATCGGGGGCAGTGGATCATTTGTCTTGCGGTTGGACTACAGAGACTCAAACATTTGTATTAGAACACATGCAGAAGTGAACTGTATAGTAGAACATTCTTCAGAGTTCGACTGGGAAATCTTTACCGACTGTTCCCTTTTGCATTTCATTTAACTCTTACGACACTAACTGTGACCGGTGACAGAAACTTACAAAATAAAGCATCCAACCTTATCTCATTTGAAATGATCAAGACGCTGTGCGAGGAAGCGTGAACGTAGACGTAATTCCGTCACCCTGAGAAAGGGAATATAATTTTCCTCCGAAACATCCCTGTCAAACTATATATCTATAACATGAACAACACCCGTTGTCAGAACGGGAAAACGTTACGTTAAAAAGTCTTCGAAACACGTCGAGGCACTATGTGTTCTGCTTCCTGCTTCCCTGTTCGTGTTTTTATCTTGACTTCGTGCCTACAGTCATCGTTCAACAGTTCGTATGAAGTCTTAATTTTATACGCTATCGCATTGCTTTATTTCAGTACCCGCAGCTGTGTATGTAGTACCATACTAATTCTCATCATCACAGCACGAACTACAAACAGCCTAATTATAATCTCTAAAGAAGTTTAACATACGGGAGGTTTTTTTTTTTACTCTTGCGAAGCAATTTTCTCCTTAAAACCGTCGTTCTTTTTTAAGCCTCGGATTTGTTTGCGCAGACAGTAACTTTCGTTACGTCTCCTTATGGGGACGTTCTGTTTGTGCAGACAGTAACGTTCGTTACGGCTCCTTATGGGGACGTTCCAGTCCCTCTGAACTCCACCACATAGCGTTGCCTTCTGCTAGCGTGCATGTAATTTGGTTCTCGGAAAATAACTGGGTGTATTTCTTTACAAAACGTGGGAAATGTTTTCCCTGTTATGGAGTTCTTGCACCAGAAACTTCAAATGGCTAATACCTCGCCCTTAAATCCTGAGGAGGCACTTAAAGAGCTCGCGTAGGAGCTATTCTGATGTAAGAAGGAAATGCTCATCTTCTTCAGTGATCTGGATTTTTTTCGCGGCCGCTGGCAATTTAACTTGAGAAGTGAGGGTTGATCTATCTACGAGTAATTGTGCCAGGTCTCAAAATCTGAGATGTGGATTGATATAGCAGGCCACGTTTCAAAAACCTCCCCCCTTCCTTTCCTGTGAAGTGATTACATAGGCCCTACACTCAAATTAGCTTCCTCACGAATCCATTCTATATTCTTTGTATGACCGCATGAGAAAAAAAAAAAAGGAATCGACAAAGGAATTGGATATAATGCATACAGTGGCTGGTGTTATTAGTAGAATCACATCGTGCTGTCACAGCACCAAGTTAATATAACGAAGTAAATAACTGAGTGTTTTGAACTGTAACTTTAGCAAGGAACAAAGTATGCTCCCTGAGGATTATCGTATGATCGAAACATGTAGGAGCGTTTTAAGTGTTTTAATGTAAATTTTAGATTATTAAAGACTATATATATGTGCACTTGTTAGTGTGTTACTTAAATAAATTAGCCTCTTAATTGAAGCATGACCCTTAATGCACTGCGACAACACTGAAATATTCTTAAATTTCAAATTCAGAAGAAAGAGGCGAAAGTATTTCATGTCACATATATTGCATGTGGAATATTCAAGTCTTCTAGGGTGCTACGCCGTGTTGATGGGGTGAATGTTTAGCGATCGTAGTGCCTTCGACTTCCGAGTCAAACAATCCAGTAGGTGTGTAATGGACTGCTTTGCCCTGATCATGAAGGCACCACGATCCTTCGAAACATGTCAACAATTTACCAATCGACACGGCGTAACGTCCAAGAGGATCTCTATCTTCAGCAACATTACTGGGGAATCTGAAATACCGTATCTTTCGTTATTTGGTACTACGGCAACGCCGGCCCAGCACTGCGCATGCATGTAAACACCAACAAACAGAGCTTTGCATATTAGCGATGTGTACCGTCCGCTGTAGTCTGCTGTAGTCTGCCTGAAACGTGGAGATGGAGATGCGAGGCTTAGCCTACAGCAGTTAAAAGAGAGCATTCGTATTCAGTACACAAAATGTGCACGTCAGTTCATTATATGCAGCATAATGACTTGTAGTTTTCCACGTACATTGTCGTACCGTCGAACACAGGGCACAACCACCCCCCCCCCCCGGTCCGATCTAACACCTAATTTGAAACTGTTCCCTACGTTGTACTGTACAAAAATATATTTCCATAAGCATATTAAGACCGTTTGAAGTATTTAAATAAGCAACAAAACTAACCCGCAGTCCAACCTCAGGAGGAGGTCGTCACTCAGTTTGTCAAGAAATTCTGCAGTCTGTAAGGCAACTCGTGGTTCATTGCCGTGTTCACAACAGCCCGTGCTCAGAAAGTACGTAATATTAAAAATTTATCAATTTTCCCTTTAAGTGTAAGCAATTTTAGGAAACATTGCTAGAATTATTTTAGTTTTCTGTAATATTCAGTTCCTTGGGCATGGATCTGCGGCGCTCGCTTGCTGGGATTGCGGGTTCGAATCCCGCCGGGGGCACGAATGTCTGTCTCTTTTGAGTGTTGTGTTTTTTTCAGGCACAGGTCTCTGTGATCACTCGTCCAGAGGAGTCCTAACGAATGTGGAGTGTTTGAGCGTGATCGTCAAGCTTCGATAATGAGGAGGCCCTGGCCGACTAGGTGCTGTTGCGCCATACAAATATCAGTTCCTTGTGTTTGCAGATTTCAGTACATATCCACGACATTAACATTATCTACGGCATACCCCGCCTGCTTGTAAATATTGCTTTCTAGAGCTCCTCTCCTAGAATGATTTATAAGAGACGTCACGGCCATTCCGTCATTCCTAATCCATCAGTCCGCCTTAAAATACGGCTCTTTGTTTCCGCTGTTTATCAGCAGTGCAATTTGGTTCCCATAAAGCCTAGCGAAATCGCATTCTAGAAGCATACCAGAGGAACAGTTGCTACAGTAGTTAAGTTTCCAGGGGATACACGAAACAAATAAAATTAAGGTGTTTACAGCCCGTTGGAATGGATTAAAATGTACTCATTGTCTGTCCCTCTCCTATCCCATTCCTAATATTTGCCAACGGTTGTCATTTGTTCAGAGGTATGAGCAATTATGCGGAACACACCGCAGAGGTAGAATGTGAATCCAATAAGCGTCCATCAGAAGGATGAACATGCTTAAATGTGAGTTAATTCCTTTTGTTTGAAAGGCACTGAAACAGATTAAACACGAATAGCAAATGAATAAGATATTTCCACTAGAAGGAGTACGAGACGGGGCTCGAACAATAGTCTGCACAATTAGGCTGTGTTGTAAAATAAGGCTGTTTCTGCATGGCAATCTGAGTCATGACGCTGAATAAATTACTTTTAAGTAGATGCTTCACAATGAAGTTCGCGTCCTGGTATATCCTAAAAACAATACAGTGAACTTCGCAGAGTCGCATCAAGCAAATAAAGGTAATCTTCATTATCTAAGTGGGTCAACGTAAGAAAGAAATTGGGTCCAGAGAATATCGCGCAGAATTGCGAAGGGATAACGATGGCTTGTAATCTTGCATGCTTGCGTGGGACGCACAGTTGGAAAATTAAATACGCTGTCCTTGTTTATAAAGGTTTTGTAATTGATTTTAGCGTAATAAAACTATTAGTTACGTTTATATCAGTATTTAACCAACTTGATGCACAAAATTTGTTTCACAATAAGTTTTATTTCATGCCTCTACATGTTTCGAGCACATGTGCTCGAAACATGTAGAGGCATGAAATAAAAGTTGGTTAAATACTGACATAAATATACTGAGATGCACGGTCAGCAAAACGTAAAAAAATTATTAGTTACATGTCTGCGATAAACATTGATTCACTGTATACTAAAACATTAATTAATATACGTCAAGCTCAACTATTTTTATTATACAAGGCTACATGTTTCGACCCTTTAAACGGTCATCTTCAGGCCTTCTAACAGATCGAGTCAACAGATGCTGTGTACATGTTGGGATCCCAATATGTTTATATTGATAAAATACATAAAATGAGGCAGATTAGTTACCTAGAAAGCAGTGGTATATGTATTGCATAACTGTATGTAGTTAAAATATTTAAAATGGTATTTTGGCGTTTATCAGCTACAGTATCAGGTCTCGTTACTAGCTAAGTATTCCTTGGAAGATGTGGGGTTTTTATTAGAGACTTCGAAGTGAGTCCTTTGTTACTAGAACTCACTTCGAAGTCTCTAATAAAAACCCCACATCTTCCAAGGAATACTTAGCTAGTAACGGGACCTGAAACTGTAGCTCATAAATGCCAAACTACCATTTTAAATATTTTAACTACATACAGTTATGCAATACATATATCACTCCTTCCTAGGTAACCGATCTGCCTGATTTCATGTATTTTATCAATATAAATATATTGGAATCCCAACATGTACACAGAATCTGTTGATTCGATCTGTTAGAAGGCCTGAAGATGACTGTTTAAAAGGTCGAAACATGTAGCCTTGTATAATAAAAATAGTTGAGCTGATGTATATTAATTAATGTTTTAGTATATTCCTAGCACATCGTGATGCTTTCCATCAAATTGATTCACTGTGCCAATATATCATCGAACATTATCTACTGATATGTACGCACGACATCGAAGTATGTTCTTCGCTATTATACTAACATATTTCATTACAGAATTCTTGGCGGCTATGGGGATGCAACCCCGGCTGATCTGAAACGTACAGGAATAATAAAATTGTATGACATAACAAGGATGCACAACATTTCCAAAACTTTGTGTGCCACATCAAAATTCTGGGCTCCAGAAGAGTGATACGAAGCAATTTACACACAGAGGGCCCACAAATATTAGATGACGCCATAAAAAATTTAGACGTCAAGGCGACCTGGCGCCCGGAATTTATGCACCCCTGTGGAAGTATAATAAGTTCCAGTCACCTGAAGACGAGAGTAGAACGACCTGTCAGAATGGCGTGTGCATAAAAGGTAGCCTGCTTCATGTAATGGGCACTGCCCAACCAAATATGTAAGAAAGTAATTATATTATGAACCTGATTGGTAGTATATTTAATTGAAATCAAAATCTGAAAATAAACAGTGTTGACATTCGATTCAGTTAAACTAAGATTGTGTCTGTAAACATAACTGGCCAAGTTCGGTCCTCAAACAATCCAAGTACTGCAGTGTACTTAGACCACTGGTGCTTTTGAAAATATTAGTGTACTTCTCAGTTCGTTTAAGTTGAGATGAAGGTATATAAATGGGGGAGAAATTGATTTAATTATCTTTCTTTGTTTTGGGGGGCAGCAGCCCCCAGTGGGCCAGGACCTCCTCATTCACGAGGTTTCTAGATCACACACAACGACGCACCACAGTCAGTAGGACTCCTCTGGTCGAGTGATCAGCCCGTCGCAGAGACCTCTACCTGACAACACACAACACTCACAACAGAAAGACATTCATGCCCCCGGTGGGATTCGAACCCACAATCTCAGCAGGCGAACGGCCGAAGACCTACGCCTTAGACCGCGCGGCCATTGAGACCGGCGATTTAATTTTAATAGACAAATTACTCATGCGTGTAAACAGAATGGATGGGTATTACCATGAACATGTACTTTTTTCTTTTGTTGTATGAAGGTGATATCTACGTGCAAATTGGAAAGGCAGAATTGTGAAATAGACAAGACGCAAAATGTCCTTAATTTAAACGAGAATCCTAATATCCTGTTCAGACAACCATATTGGACAGATATTCTGCTTTTACGCGTTCTGCAAAAAGATGGAAAGGCAGTTCTGTTTGAAAAGTTAGATAACAATGTTTGCAGTTCCTGGAAACTTGATTTCAGTTTCTTTACATTCCTAAACCGCCTAACGCCAATAGAATTTTACGCCGAATAATATGTCTCTCCCATATTATATATTCCACACCAAACGAAATATCATTTAATTTGTCTTGTCATTTTTCCGCATATTAAATTTCTTTTCAAATTAAGCATTATCCTTTACATAATTTATTGTATTGACAATTTTTTTCCCCTTAGTTTGTCTTTCTCATTTTCGTCGACTTGCGTTTGGATCTGTGCCCGCTTCAAGCTCCCAGCACTCTGGTGTTCTCAATCCTGGCAGATTGTCCCTGATCCAGCTTATCTGGCAAGGAAATAAAATTATTTTGCTCCTTGCAGAACGACGCAGTATAGCTGACACGTTACCACGGAAAATTTATGACAAAGAATATGCCCGTCCAGAACCTCAAGCAAAGGCCATGCAATGAGCACGAAGTGAACAGTACAGTCTCTATTAACCCCAGGCGCAGACGGTAAGAGCTGTTCTTGGAAAACCCTGAATATGCAGGAAGCAAGCTCCTCCGAAACGCTGGTACTTATATATACCAGTTAACACGGCGTTACATCCCATGAGACCGGACTGTTAAGCTGGACGATGATATATCTCGAGACTCGAAAGAAATAAATACGATTGTTTGAAACGTCTGTAAACTATTACACACGCAACCAGATGGATGAGATAATCAAAGTGAAGCTATTACGTAAGTAGCAAGTGTGGTGTACTTTAACAGATTTGTTTTGGCGCTATTACCTGTTACTCGTAATGCGGTTCAAGTGCGCAAGATTAAAATAATTTAGAAAAACCCCCACATTCAGAGTGTAACGTCCGTGTTCAGCAGCACGACATTTTTTAGTGTCTCCTTTAAGAGGGTTCATCCAGTTCAGTAGTCATTGTAAACACGATGACAGGACTAATGTATTCAGCTCTCAAAATACGCATTTACTTTACCTTTTATTGTAAAAGTTTTAGTACATTCTCTACTCTGCAGAATTATGTCGTTCCTAACACTGTCACATTTAAATTTCCATACTAGCTTCACGAAACTTTGGCCGTTTGAGGTTTACGGAACCCACAGGTTCATAACTGTGTTCACAAATCTCGCCACTGGATCTTGTCCCGATGCGGTCGCAACCAGCCCACACCCTTCCATCCTGTTCTTTAAGATCTATTTTAATATTACTCCCCCCCGAAATGAAGCTTGGGCTTATACAAGCGTATACAGTTTCATATAATGAGTATACATTTTATTTGCGATTTGCAGTTTATAGAGCGATGATGATTCGTACTTAGATCTGGGTTACGACACCTTTTACATTAGACTAACGGTAATATATTGGTTATGACATCTTGTAGACTAGTCTACATGGTAACATCTGGATTATAACACCGTGTAGACAAGACTGAATGGTAAAATCTGGGTTATGACGTCTTGTAGGCTGGACTGCATGGTAGCATCTGGGTTTTGGGACCTTGTAGACTAGACTACAAGGTAACATGTGGGTAATGACACCTTTGAGACTACACTATGTGTTAACATATGAATAATGATACCTTGTACACTAGACTGTATGGCAGCATCTGGGTTATGACACTGGTAAACTAGACTACATTGTAACAGCTGGGTTACGCCAACTTGGGAACTATACTACAGGGTAACATCTGGATTATGGTACCTTGCAGACTAGAATGCAGAATATCACAACCCGTAAGTCTACAGTACGAGTGTGACCTAATATTCTATTGAATTTCCTCCGTACATTACACTGCTAGCAGGTATAAATGGAACAAACAGGTTCGTGTCAGCACTGTATATTAGGAATACAGCTTTTCCCATCAGCGCGTGATAAGATACGTGTCTCCCGTTGTACAGGTAGTGTGGTCGGCAGGGGAACGTGCATGTTTCATTGTGCTACTTCGCACTGATATACGCTAATGGCAGCAAGTGGCTGCTAAGTAAATGGGCTCTATGAATACCTAAACTGTCCCTCTGGAATACAGTGGTTCCCAAATGACGAGAGAGCGTCTATAGATACAAAAGAGACCTCTTGCTTGCTATAACTGGTATCTGACCCTTTTACGTGCACCACATTAATAAAACAGACCATATAACAAGGTTTCACGAAATAGTTGTTCTAGAAACGGGCTGTGTAAACTTACGTCCTGGCTACCTTTTTTATTTGTATCTGCAGCCACTGAGAGTAATAAGCTAACTTGATATGCCGTCCACGCTGTCTCTTACGTACAGCATAAATCATGAAAACTACAACGCCTTGCCGCAATTTCCACCTACCAACCCCCGCCCAAACATCCTCATTCACACACACACACACACACACAAGCACGCCACCTTTCTGTTTAAGTTACATTTGTTACCAGTTCTCCATGACATTGATCACTCTGAAATACCTGGAATTCACTAACCGTAAAATTAATTATCCGGAGTATATAAATATCTTTCAAGCTAGGCTTACTAGCTCAGGCTTTATTGATAACAGTAATCAATTTTCCACCTGGTTTGTCAAAACACGTTTGGGCTCCGAACGGCATTCAGCCAGCTGGTTGTTTTCCATCTACCTCCAACCTGATGGCAAAATCGCTGCAACATATGGAACGCCTAAGCACTTTATCATAATTGGTAAGGAATATTGTAAAACTCCGTGTTTATCCATACAATACGAACCAACTGGATGTTCCTATTTGCTTTCAATTTATTTCAGTAATTAACCTCTACATGTTTCGAGCAGGATTACTGCTCATCATAAGGAGGTACTACTCTGTATATACAGCAGCTGGTATATGTAATGTAATATTAAACAGTGTACGTCAGCACAACCACTTTATTACTCAAGGTAATCATAAGGCTACATGTTTCGACTATAGATTAGTCATCTTCAGGCCTATTTTTGTCAGTTGATTCACAAGATGCTAAGCACACTTTCGGATCCCTTCGAGTTTACATCCATGGAATACACCAAATTAGATCTTTTGTCTCAAAGGGCGTGACGTGCAAATTGTGTTTACAACAGTGGGATACATAAAATTGGATCATTTGTCTCGTAAAATGTATAATACAAATTGTGTCTAAAAAGTTAAAATATGTAAAATTCTTAAAACAGTGTATTGGTGTTCACCATTTTGCAAATATAAGTCCTGTTGCCGTCTGGTTGTTTTTGGAGCTATGGGATACTGTATATTTACTGGTGAATGCTGAAAATAATGGAAGTGTTTAAAATTACTAAAGTACATATATGTTTTACGCTTTTTAACGACTATGTATATACATTTAAGTAATTTTAAACAATTCCATTATTTTCAGCATGATATACACCAACTGCTGTATATACAGAATAGTTCCTCGTGATGATGAGCAGTAAGCCTGCTCGAAACATGCAGGGGTTAATTACTGAAATAAATTGAAAGCAAATAGTGCATCCAATTGGTTGTTATTGTACGGATATATCACGATGCACGGTCAACAAAATATTAAATATTAAAACTCTGTGTTTAGGTATGTGCCGTACGAAAGGGGTGCACAAATCCTGGGCGCCAGGTCGCCGGGGCGACTAAATTTTGAATGATGCGTCTTCTGTACGAGACTTACCTCATGTTACGCTTCTGGCACGTACAGTTTGGAGATGGCTTCTAGATTTTTGGAAAACTTGTGCATCCATGCCGTGTGATCACTGCCGCTACTTATCTAATGTGACTTAGTTCGCAAGAAGTCCCGAGGTCGACAAAAACCTGCGAAGTCTGATCATATCAATTATCAGAATCAACCAACATCCCTAGAGGGACCAACTGTTGCTTCGTTGAAGATTATGCATAAATCATGGCATACAAATGTGTAATGGAATATAAACAAAAGCAATAAAAATTGAGTAAACTTCTTATTTAGCTTGCAGACGGTCAGCATAAAAAAATAAAATGCATGCGTGAAGAAATTAAGAGCAGATTAAATGAACACAATGGCGGCTGTCTTTCAGTCCATAGTCTTTTATCTTTCCGTTGTTATATAAAAATAGCAACATTACAATACACAAAACTAGAGACATTCGCGTTTTCTATCTGTATGTGAAAATTGGTGACGTATAGTACGAACTGAATATATAGAAGTATAATTTTGCGTGTTGTTTTGTATGGGTGTGAAACGTGGTCGCTGACATTGCGGGAGGAAAGGAAGCTGAGGGTGTTTGAGAACATGGTGTTGAGGAGAATATTTGGACCTAGGAGGGACGAGGTAACGGGGGAATGGAGGAGATTGCATAACGAGGAA
>Ga0123354_10012763_pt1 | contig 13018 bp, 10 predicted proteins | sample TergutLab28metaG_2_FD_97872 | JGI IMG/M metagenome (GOLD analysis project Ga0123354, IMG submission 97872) | Labiotermes labralis P4 segment gut microbial communities from Petit-Saut dam, French Guiana - Lab288 P4 | ecosystem: Host-associated > Arthropoda: Insects > Digestive system > Gut ...
GTTCCTGAAATAATAAAGTTTTTTGTAAACCATGTACAAAAATTTAAATGCCAAGCGAAAATAATGTCGTACGCGAAGGTTGACTGTAGCCATTTAAATCCCGTTGCGTAAAGGTTAAACATGTTGAGAAACCACATGATGTGTGCCGTCTATACGTGTACTTTTAAAGAATACCCAACAACTGTGAGGTCATGCAGTAGTAAATTAAAATATTATAGGCATTTGAAAATGTGTACAAGGTGCTACCCAAAATTCCTGAGAATTTGAATATACTGTGCAAACCATTAGGGCTACAAACTTGTGCCGCTAGGTGCCTCTTGCTGTATCTTCCAACCGTTAGTCAGCCAACTTGGGTCCTTATAAGTGCACGTGTTTCTGAGTTTTGGCTGTTTTCTTTACACCATTTTCATGTGTGTCTGCTAATACTGAAATGATGCATGTTAAGGAGCAAAGAATTTGGATTAAATTTTGCTTACAGCTCAACAAAACTACAGCTCAAAACCCATTGAATGATAAAGGAGGCCTTTGGTGAGCAAGCTTTAAGTCAATCAAGAACATTTGGGTGGTTTAAGCATTTCGAAGATGGCCGGGAATTTGTGGAAGATTGTAAACATTGTGGTCGACCATCCACATGCACAACTCTGGAAATGATTGTGAAAGTTATCCTAGAAGACAGAAGACAGATTATCTACAATGTTTGTAATCGCACTGGACTGTCATATTGGTTATGTCAGCGCATTCTAGTGAATGAACTTAACATCGAATTGCAGAAAAGTTTGTTCATCTCTTGAACAATGACCAGTGAGACCATCAGGTTCAGGTGTGCACTGAGCTGCAAAAAGCAGCTAGACATGATCCTAACTTCCTGTCCAGGGTTATAACTGGTGATGAATCATGGCTGTACAATTATGACCCGGAAACAAAGCAGCAGTCTTCGCAATGGAAGACACCATCCAAAGCGCGCCAAGTTCGCAGCAACGTCAAGTCAATGCTGATCATTTTTTTTGACATTTGAGGAATTGTGCATAAGAAGTTTGTTCCACCTGGTCAGACTGTCAATGAGAATTTTTACTGCAAGGTTTTGAGATGAGTGAGGGAAAATATGAGGCGCAAACGGCCTGCGATGTGGAAGAATGGAGACTGGTTTTTGCACCATGACAATGCACCTGCACACACCTTGCTCATTGTGAGGGAATTCCTGACAAAAAAAAACATGACCACTGTTCCCCACCCTGCCTACTCACCTGACCTGGCCCCTTGCGATTTCTACGTGTTCCCTGAAATTAAACTTCAGTTGAAAGGGCGGCGTTTCATATCCATTGTAGAGATCCAAGCAAAATCGCAACAGGAACTAAACATGCTAATGCTGACAGACTGCAATGAGTGCTTCCAAAAATGGCAAAATCACTGGGATCATTGTATACAAGCCAAAGGTGACTACTTCGAAGGTGATGGTGGAATTAGGACTTAAAGTAAGTATTCATGTTATTACGAGCAATTTCTCAGAAATTTTGGGTAGCCCCTCGTATCATCTGAACTAGTGACAACAGCATAAAAGACAGGTGGTTCAGAAAATGAACTTTCATAATTATAGTCACAAGGTATGCAAGGAATAAAATTAATAACTATATCTGGTAAAATATTATAAATAATTACAAGTTTACTCCAGCTGGTAATTTCAATTTTCTACACATGCAAGTGTGTGTAAAAACTAATGACCATTTGGAATAAAGTTGTATGTGGATGACAGTTTATTTGTCGGTAAACATTACACAATCATGCACTAGAATCAATGAAATAAAAGCAAGGTCCATGACTGATATTTGATGTGAGGACAAATGAAGCCGATCAACTGAGCACCATTTGCCTATCCAGTATATTCTTGTTCTCCTTGTTTATAAACTACATGCTGCATGTACCTTTGTGACTGTTTGTGTTGTGAGAATGCACGCAACCTGACTCACTTGGCAGATGAGATGATGACAGAAGGCTGGTCAGATTGCAGAATCTTTGTTAAGTGTGAGACCATAGAGTCTTCGTATGCTGCGATAGAAAAAGATGGATCTGTATGTGACAGCTTGTGCGCTGGAATGGTAATACTTCTTGTCATGATGCTCCACCTGCAAGGTGATTTAATTACAGTAACACAAACTTAAGAAGAGCTGTAACCAGTGGCCTAGTAACCGGTTGGAACCCCCCCTCCCCATGACTCAACAATTGATAATTTGAGGCCACCTATAATTATTAGTGGAATAAGTCCCTGGTCTCATAAATGGGATCCAGAATACTGCCTTGTTCTAGGAGAAATGAAACCAGTGTAACAGAATCTGCAACAAGTTTTAGTATTGTGTATGTTTTGGGCACACCTGATCTATGGCCACACCCCACACACCACCCTACAGTGTACATGGGCCTTATCTGCACTCTTGGCTGTCACATTACATGTCACACCTTCAGGTTTCAAGGTACTAAGTTATAATATTCTTTTCATTATTTTTATTTTCCATGCTGATTGATGCTTCAATGCAAAACTAAGTCAGTTCCTGATAAAACTAAAAAAATGTAGGGTCACACTGTAGAATATTTCAAGTTCAGTTCTGTGGAAAATCACATTCTTGAATCCAAATCAGTCTATGAGTGTTGCATACAAAGAAACCTGAATATACTGTGTAGAATGTAATATGCAAACACTAACGAAGCAGAACTGTGTTGGGGTTTTAAACCATGTTTCTGCCACAGTTTGCAGTAAAAATGACAACTGTGATTCTGTCTTCAAAATGAGGCTACCAGAAAAAAAAACCAGTATATTTTATGATCTACATTTCAACATATTGTTTCTTCTCCCACCACAAGCGTGAAGTAATCAAACAATGTATCAAACTTCTTAGTTCAATGTTAAGTGATGACTTAAGTGCAAGATACAATAAATCAGTACAGAAAATTCAGGGGTTATAAAAATGAAGACAGCTTGGATGGGAAAAACATGCAGTACACACAAAGAAAACAAAGTAACTTCTTGGGTTGTAAGGCATCACATCAGAAAGACAACGATGAGCTGCTGTAGTTCGCAGGATGGATCTTCCCAAATTTAGTAGTCATTTAAATCAAGACATTAACTGACTGAACCAGCTATGTGACACTAACTGCTTTATGGCACTCACCTGTCCAGCATTTTAGTGCAGGCCTTTTCATACCTCTCGAGCAGCTGTGGCAGATGTGTGTCATCATCACATGAGCTACCCCAGCCCAGGACTCGAGCCAGATCATTGCCTGTCCCCAGAGGAAGCACACCCACCTGACACTGGCTCTGTGAACATGCCATTCAAACTGAAAAGTTCCACTACGAAGTATAATGTTGTATGCTAAAAGGTTCAAGTTCTCATGGACACAGTGAACTGCAGCACTGTCAAACTTAGATATTGTTGAGTGCTTGTCACAAACTGGCAAAACCTTACTCTCACACCAGACTCTTTACACTGCAATAACTTATCATAATATTTGCTAGTTGAACAACAGGTCACATTCACAACATGATGTCTAAAGAACTTCCTTACACTGTAAAGCTAATGAACAATAAGAACATGGATACCATTGATATGTATCATCTAAGTACACTTAACAAGATTCAGGTGTTATTGGATGTTATGCCACATCAACCGTTAAATTTTTAAAGTTGTTTTGAAGCACTACAGAAGTGTAAACTTCAAGCTCAAGCAGAACATGTGTTTGAACATGGCATCTACATGAAAGAATCTATGGTATAAAAAAGCATATAATCATGAAACCTATAGTTTAACCTTTAATAGACAAACAGGAAAACACTGTGACACTAAATGCACACAATTTCATTTGAAAAGGGAAACACTGTGCTGCAGTGGGCATTTAAACTGAACAGTGCTCTGACTGCAGCAGCACCGTGAGATTTAAACAGCTGTAGCTAAAGGTTAACAAGGTATCTACATGAAGTAACTTATGTATATGCATTGTGCCACTTGTCTTTTGCCATCAGGTCAATGGTAACTCTACAAGCAGACACAAAGGATGTATTCACGCAGCTGTGATGGGGATGTTTGAACTGCTAATTCCAGTAGCGACAAAACATATTGTGTACGAAAGTAGTTAAAAGGTGGCAGTTTCAAGCTACCACCACACAACTGTTTCTAAAGGTTTTTGGCCCAGTTCATTTGAACATTTATTTATACACAATATAAAGAGTGAATTGAAAAAGGCGAAAAAGTTGAAGTAATAGTGAAATAATGTAAACCAAACTGTAAATGTTATTTTGAAAATTTGTCTAAGGAAGTAAGAAAGTCATAGCTCTCTGCATAGAGAGACAGAAAGAAAGAGAAAGAGAGAGACAAAGAGAATTTATTTACTGGACTGTTAGTTGCAGCTATCATAACCAAATAAAATGTGGATGTGATATTTAATGAAATGCAGTACAGTCAATTTCCAATTATGAAGCCACAGATTTGCTGGGTGTCTATGCATAAGTGTTTCATTTCTTCTATATAATTAATTATGTTTACAGAAGCAGGCACGCATATACTACTGCTTGTAAAAATGAGGGATTGTTTCTAACATTGGGGTGGAAGAAGATGCCACAGACAGAACCATGTTCAGGTATCATCTGCATGACACATATTAAAAATGCCAAGCAACAGTGAGAGGGATAGGAGGACTGTGTTAGCAAGACACAAAGTTTTAAAGGAAATTCAAGGTGGGATTAATGGATGGGATTGTGTTGAAACACCATCACTTACATGCATGCTGAGGTGGTCTATTTCAGACAGGACCCAGCCCACAGAACCATCTCCACCACATACCAAGACACGGAATGGATTAAAGTGTCGGAACAGATGCAACCTACAAATCAGAGACTGTCTTCACACAGCAATTAAAGCACACTACTGACTGCAACGATTATAAAAAAGATGCCAGGCCTACATGTTCTAAAACAGCTCAATGGTAAAGCAAGTGGCTATGGGCTAAGGTCAGGGTTCAATTCCTGATACGAGCATTGAGATTTTATGTTCAGCAGAACTGTGCCACTCAGCCTCATACCAAAAGAGTGTGAGGTGCTCCTGTCTTGTCATGAAAGGTTGCAGAGGTCCAATGTTCACTGAGTGACAAGGCTAAGATTGAATACAATTATCGTAACACTGTTTGACATTCAGAGGACCATGCATCGTGATATATTCTTATAACAAAAGCCAACAATATGCACTATTTCTCAAATTTATTTGATAAAGTACTCTACATGTTTCGGACAGGTCCACTGTCCGTCATCAGGAGTATCTCAACACTGTATACACACAACAGGTATTTGTCATGCTAGTTCTGTTGGCTGTCTGCTAGCGTGGTCAGGATCTGGACCACGCTAGCAGCTGCCAACAGAACTAGCATGACAAATACCTGTTGTGTGTATACAGTGTTGAGATACCCCTGATGACGGACAGTGGACCTGTCCGAAACACGTAGAGTACTTTATTAAATAAATTTGAGAAACAATGTGTCTCATTGGCTTTCATTATAAGAATCTTCACTCTTCACTTCACTATTATACACCACATAAAAATCACACTCCAGGGGTTAACACCACTGCTTCACATTCAGGATGTCCTTGATTCATACCTTGGCCTGGAGACCAGATGTTTGGCTTTTTGTGTACTTCTCAGTGCTCCAGACAAATGTCAGGATAGGTCCTTAATTCAGGCTGTGACAAATTCCACATGCTTTCCCATTCATGATTCACTACTAATCCTCCCACTTGAAGCTATATAACCTTATTAACTAAAGTCATTATTGTATAAACCAAGAATAAAGAATATAAAACATGATTCAGCAGTCAAACAAATGGAAAACTACAAACTTAATGAATCACTGCTGGAATGTTAAAAATTTATTTTAATAAAATGCTTTCTACACAGATGCAGGTAACCCAATATTTAATTTAATAGTAACCATTTCAATACAATACCCTGCCAAAAAGACAAGCAGAGATGCAGAGTAAAGGCCTGACCATCCATCAGTACAATGGAATATGGCAGCTGTCACCTGACTCACCCAAGACCTGGGCCACTGCCAATAAGGTCAAACACCTGAGCTGGGTTCAATAGCTGCTTGAAGCGCCGTAGAAACTTTACCCCTTGGTTGTCTCCTGACTTAGAGTTGACAAACACAAGTAACGGCGAACAATTCTGTAGCCGCACTGGCTCCCAAGCTTCATCAATGCCTGTAAAGCAACACATTCACTGTATCAGAGCTGCTCAAATCATGTGTCACAGAGATTTGCTTACGGCCATAGGATTAACAAAGATGCAAATTATAAGGAGTGATATCTCTTGCACCACAAAATATAGAGTGGATAAGTATTTAAAGTGAAGTAATTACTGATCATCAGAAAGCTCTTGTTAGGAACAGTAACAATGCGAGGATTCTTTTGACTACCTTATCACATAAACATGGTACACCTACGAATATGACTTTTACCAGAAAAGCAGGCTTGTCATCATGGGCATACAAGGTTTGTTTTAGTTACTACACCAAAAGTATTGCCGGTCTAAACATCTCACAGATCGGCTTGGGAGACTCCCAGGGAACTCTCCACATCACATGAGGAATTCAGTGCAGTTCATACATACATACATATACATATTCATTCACAGATTCATCATCTGCACAAGTTGGATTGAATGTTGAATTCATCATAGTTCATCCATACTTTGCAGCTCCCTGTACATTGTACAACAGGAAATCCTCACCAGTTTCAGCTCTGTCTCACTCTATACCAAGGTCCCAATTAGGAAGGCTTTGTACCTCCTGAGTCAATCATATGATGAGAATTGACCATTGTTGAACTTGTCATCATTTCCAATGGTTGTGAACATTATCATAAAAGAATGAGAAGATCACAAGTGACTGGGTGACCCCCCTCTGCTGGTCTATGTTCGTGACACTATCATTTGGCTTCATGGACCAGACACGCTGATGGTCTTCCTGGATCATCTGAATAGTATCCACAAGAACATCCATTCAACAGGAAGACAGCGATGGATACCTTTCCTTCCTTCATACTGACATCCACCAGAAATCTCATATCTCTCTGGATTGCAAAGTTTATCAGAAATTCATCCACACTAACCTTGAATTGAACTTGCCCACTACCACCCACCAAAAAAAAAAAAAATGGATATGCTGTCATACCCCCTACTATGCAGGGTCAGAAATCTTTGTAACCAAGGCAGTCTCCATGATAAGTCACAGTTTCTCAAGGCCGCTTTCATATAGAATGGTTACAGTAACTAGGAGATTTGACAGCCTTTTATTCTACTTAAGACAGTCACTCCAGCCTAGGAGGATTTTGCCTCAGTCACATTCTTTTCCATTGTTCATATGACCTTCAACATCAGCAGGGTGATGTACAGGCATAAAATTAAGACTGATGGCTTCTGGCCAAGGAAGATATCCAGTTTCCTTCAGGCTGTGGAAGCTGACATTGGAATGAAGAGGCTGGGTGTCTATAACATTTTCTGCAAATTGTCAGGTCTGCATTGGACAAATGGGAATTCCAATCAGATCTGAGTCAAGAAACATGATCAGCACATCTGTCTCTAGCATCTGAGAAGCTCAGCTGTAGCACAGCAGAGCATTATCCTGGAACATCAAAAGTAACTCCAGACTTCTACATTAAATTGAGAGGCAAAATGTTGATTTTCATCCCCAGAACATGCATAAGAATGGCTACTGCCTAAGCAAGTCTTAGTAACCTCTCACATACTCTCTGACAGAATGTGGTGCACTTCCTGCTATGGATACACTACAATTTGTGGTCTCTAATCTGGCCCTTAGTATGGCCCTCTCAAACTGCCCTTTCCAAGCTTTGGGCATTACCTTTTTTTGGGACCCCCTTTTCCTTTTCACTTTGTTTTCCCCTTATTTCTGTTTTTTCTTCCTTTGTTGTATCCCAATACTACTTTATGTATTTATTCATTTATCTATTATTTTCATTCTTAATTTGATTTTCTGCAGTACTGTATTCACTTACTGTTTTATTTTTATCTCCGTATTATTATTATTATTTACTTCCTGTGTATTTCACTTTCAATTTTTTTTGTTTTTGTTTTATTAACTTCATACAGGCCTCTTTCCTTCTTTTCTCTTTACATTTTATTTTTGCCTCTGTTCCTATCTCTTTCTTCAGGTTACACTGCTCCATAGGCACAAGGCTCCAAGCACCTTGATTTTCCTTTTCATGTACACAAAATTTATAATGAAAACTGCAAGTATTCTGGGATTCTACAGCATGTCAATAGGTAGGCAGTTACTGACATTTCAAAGAATCACAGTACCTTCATCTTCAGAGTTAACTGTCCAAAGTAAACATTTATCAACATTTCAAACGATTCCTAATCCTGAAGTACTATGATCCTTCAAAAACTGTTTACCCATCAATATAGCATGACATCCTAGAAAAAATCAGTCCTCAGCAACATTCCTATGATAAACTCCAATCTCACAAAATTCCTTTTACTTGCACGGCTCTCGCATTTAGTCCATGTCTTTGTTGTACCTAGCCTATATCACTGTTATTCAACTAACCTGATGATGGAGGCAGCAGGTTTCTCTCAAAGGTCCACAAAAATTTTCCATACTACATGGTATTATAATCCAGAAGCGAGTGACCTTCAATGTGACAAACTGGAGTGGCACCCCTGGCATATTATTCATACCAGATTTTGTGAAAGTTGGTCAATTAGTTAAAGGATGAAAGTGGAGACAAACACACACACACACACACACACACACAGCATGACCTCAAATGTTTTCTTTCTTTTTTCTTAACCAGTGAAAGTATGGCAAAAATGAACTTCAGACCAATGTGGCACAAATTAATCAGCCAAGCAAATCACATCCAGTTCCAACTACACAGTATTCCTACTATCAGGCCACGTCACGTTTCATTAAAATAATCTCATCACACAAAAGACTTCTGACACTACTGTGTAAGAAACATACCAATACTATGGAGGGCAGTAGGTGGCACGACACTGACTCTGCAAGGACCCAGTGGGCAGCAGATTGAATGCAGTGGACGACAGGCAGTGTGAACTGTAGCTCTGCACCACAGACAGCGCCAGTCCTGCAGCCTGCAATACAGCAAAACATCAATCCATCACCCTGTAAGTCCCAAAGTTTGGCATAAAGTCTTATAGGTTATGTAATTATAGGCCAGGGGACTTACGGAATTCTACTAATTATACAGGAGCTGGGAGTGATGTCAACAGTTTGTGTTGGTCACAAATTGGAAAGCTCTAAAATTTGTACACCTGCTCCTAAGCATGGGGTGCATTTTGAAAATGTCAGTTTTTATAATTATTTGGCATCACTTCTAACCAACAAGGTACAAGTGTTGCAAGAACAACAAGAAAAGGCAAGTGTGCAGCAGTAGATTCGGAAGGTATTATAGTGCCAAAATGGAATGATATGAAAGATGTGCCAGGTATAATAATCTACCATGATATAAAACTTGTTCCTCACAAGACTTGGGCAGTGACTGAACTGAAAACTCTGCCAGGATGTGATTATAATGTATCAATCAGTGGAATGACTTGAAGGACACAACACTACGGCCCTGTTTATTGGAAGAAAAGACAAGAATTCTCTATGCAACAATCCATAATTCCTATGTGATCTACAGCAGCAATACCAAAAATTCCAGAGAACAGATCTGGTAAAAGCTGTCAACACCTATATGTTACAAGAACCAACACATCAATCTGAAGCCAAAACTTTCACCATTTTCCCAAAAGAATTCCACCTACTGATAACAAGAATAGGCCCAAAAATGCATTCTGTGTACAAAATCTGGTGTTAGGAGAGAGGCTCTTTAGTGACATCCAGATTGTCAGATAAGACTGTACTGATTTCTGATTTAAGATATTCCATACTATTTTTGAGGGGGTGAGTTGAACCAAAGTCATGTAGAAGGTCACATGTATATCCTAAATTAAAATACATGTCCTTGTGTTCAACAGTCTCATCATATGTCCTGTTCATTGTGTTGAGTCAAAAATTTGGCACTGACCAATCAAGTAGCTCATAAATTGTCGGTAAACAAGAGTGCATGTAAAACTTAATATTCTATGGGGATTGAATCCCACAAGCTACTTGAATTATTGGCTTGAAGGGTTAATAATACAGCAGAGACCTGAATATCTGATAGTCATTCATCCAGCATTCAGCTTTATCCAATTTAGCCAAACAACACGGTATTTGCAATTTATGCACATACACCCACTCCACCTCCCACTCCTGCTACGTCTGTAAGTGCATCATCTCATACTGTTGATGACAAGCTGTAGGATCATTATTAACAAACCACATTTGTAATCACACTGCACTTTTATGTAATCTGTGATTTGTGTCACCTCCCCCCCATCCATTTTCACATTATCACAAATTTTCAGTAATCTGACCACCTGTAAGTCCTATTTAAGTCAGATAATCAGAACTCTACTGTAATCAGAAGGCATGATGACTGTTGATTATGGAACTGAAGTGGATGTGGCAGGAAGTCTAATTTGAGATACTACCTCTGCATTTTCCTAATGGGAAAGGGAAATGACAAAAATCTTCTGTCAGGACAGCCAAGCTCTGGGCTCAGATTTGATCCTGGAACCTTCTCAATACACAGCATAAGTACTACCCACTCGACCACAAGGTTCAGTGCCAATAATTTAATTACTGTAAAATACTAAGAGAAGATCCTAATTCTGGAAATTAGTTAAAATTTTCTGGCATGCAGCACCCTCACCTCCGCACTGAGCCGCAGGTTTTATCACAGACAGCACACTTGGCAGATACCGGCAGGTTCCCTTCCATCCACTGGTGGGGCATAGTGATGTTCTGCAACAGAAAGAATGTTTACCCTAACAATCTACAGCAAACATGGTAAATTACAGAGTCTAAGACAATTATTCTTACACACCTGAATTTAAAAGTAATATTACTTTTCTGAGAGATAATTGTTATAGTCATTTATAGTCTTTGCAGTTAATTTTGCTTTAGCATAAAGCACATCGGACACAAATCAACAGACACCAATACTTCTAGCAACCCCATATCAAATTCTTATATCCATCTGTTTCAGCAACAAAAATTGTCATTCAGAGTAAATATCAACTCTATTTGAAGAGCTGAAACTTATACAGTATGTTCCCAACACAAAGACTTCCCCAAAATGTCATTCTGTTACTTACCCCACACTTTCACTCCATCACCAAGTAGTTACAGCATGCAATAAACATCATGGTCAAGTGGGCACCACTACTGCTTCACATCCAGGAGGTACGAAATTCAACTGCTGAACAACTATCCTGATTGGCAGTGTCTGTTACTCCCCAGTCCCTCCATGCAAATGGCAGGATAGTAACTTAACTTAGGCCATGATAAATTTCTTCCATATCCTTTTCATATTTCATTATTCCCTCATCATCCTATCATTTAATGCTAAATAGTCTCAGCTAGCAAGTGTTGTTAAATAAAGTAAAAAAAAAAAAAGAGTAAAGAAATAGGGAGGTATAACCTTAACATACTGAAATAAGAAAACAACTAGATGTGGACATACATACCCCATCCTCATCCTCAATAATATCCTTGCCAATGCTGGCGAGGGTGGTCCACTTGCAGTTATTAATGGCCTTAATGGCACATTGTTTATGTACCTTGCACTTGCACACTTCACAGCTCAGTCCATGAGATGTAACACCTGCATCAATCACAGCAAAGGAAGCTTTTTATTATCACATCTACAACGAAATCATGACAGCTATTATCAAGAGCAGCTGGTTCACTGTTTACTGAATGCTTTTATATCAACTGCAGGCGATTTAGCATCAACAATTACAGCAGGATCATAATGTACAATAAAAGAGAAATGCTGGAGGGGAAGCAGGTGTAATTTATTTGTAGCTCTGGGAACACAAGATGATGAAGTTCAGATGCAGTAATTCTATGTTGAATTTATCCATGTTTACAAACAAAGAATTGGCTTTGTTTCTGCATCTAGCTCTTTCATGATCTTTATGATTCTAGCATTACCCTTTGTTGGAATGTTATGGACACTGCATTATAAATACATTCTATATTTTTTTTAGCTTATCAGAACCTAGAAGAAGATGGCAGTAACATGTTCCTCCACAGAACACTGGAACCTATGTTTCTGAATTCATGACATCTTTACTATTCCTTCTACAATAGTGTATAAAATGCTTTATTGATTGTGACATGTCTTATCGGCATTTGTGGTTGATTAAATTACCTACCTCTTTCACATAACTTCCATCAAACATACAAATGGAATATGGCTGAGCTTCAAAACAACTCACTAAAATTCACATGCAAAAACTTTCAGTTTTATAGCATCCTAAATCTTTCAGCTACTCAAATATTACTGTTGTAGATCAAATTAACATTACAAACATCTTGAGCAAACTGAGACATAAAATAACATGACCAGTACACTTACAATTTCAGTTTTTTACGAGCAGAAACAGCTATCAATGCTGACATGACTTTAACCCCTTAAGGATCAGCAGTTGTTTTATGAACTACTACTATTAATATTCACAAATTCTACATTCTGCCCATAGAGTGGTTTCTGTGTTCTGTGTGGATCTTAGAATAGACAGTAGTGTTCCTCTACACATTATTAACTGATTGGCTTTATAACTGAGATGGAATGTGTCTGTTGTGTGGTGCAAGTTGAATCTTTAATATAATTCAGGTTAATTTTCATCTTCGAAGAATTCAGCCAACTCTCACTCAGTCTAATCATGACTGCCTATCTATAAGCTGTCAAACCCAGCTCCACAGTAGACATCCCACCATGCAACATACAGTCCTGACCAAATTTTATCAGACTCTTTCTGTTGCCATCAATGAAATTCTGCCTTCACAGACACCACCTTCAAGCTGTTAAGGAGGCCTAGATGCATAAAGTCAGGAAATTATAGCA
>Ga0123354_10012764_pt1 | contig 13018 bp, 7 predicted proteins | sample TergutLab28metaG_2_FD_97872 | JGI IMG/M metagenome (GOLD analysis project Ga0123354, IMG submission 97872) | Labiotermes labralis P4 segment gut microbial communities from Petit-Saut dam, French Guiana - Lab288 P4 | ecosystem: Host-associated > Arthropoda: Insects > Digestive system > Gut ...
CCGGGGCCCCCCCCCCCCCCCCGCTCTCCGGACCGGTCACCTTGCAATTTCTTTTTGTGGGGGTACCTCAAAGGAAAAGTGTACATCGACAAGCCACGAGATATTCCTCAGTTGCAGAATGCAATAGAGCAGGAAATGCGTGCCATACCTCGCCAAATGTGTGAGCAGGAGATGACCAACTTCTCTCGGAGGCTGAACGAGTGCATCCAAAACAAGGGTCGTCGTTTAAATGACGTTATTTTTTATGTCTGACAATTTTTTTTTTAATATTCCTATGGTATTATTAAATTGCAACATCTCCTGTATTTATTAAAGAAATTAAAAAATTTTTTCATGAAAACTGACTATGCACTACTACTTTTAAAACCAAGAGGTTTCACTGGTGGACCCTGTACAATGGTTACTGAGGACTCCTTACCTAGGGGTAAAATGGCCATGTTGTGACAGTGACCACTCACCTCCATCTGGTGCCTTGGTTAAGAAAAAGAATAGCTGTAACTTCACTCCCTGACATGCCTTCATGGCATGAACAAAGACAACCTTTTGACTTCATGACATGGCATGGGCTTCCTTGGCAGCTGATGGTTTTTACCCATTCAAGAAATTACTGTTATTTTGAACTACAGTTTCATTATAATAATCTCAAAAACCCTATCTTCAGCTGATTCAATCAAGTATGCACCTTAAATATCTAATTTATAAAGCTCATTTTAATATTACTGTTTCATGTTAACCTGCCTCTTATGTAGTAAACATCCATGGGGTTTCATGTCACCCTTATCTTCATGCAGATGCTTCACAGATACTGCATTTACCCATTTATAGGACAAAATTCTTTCCTAATTCATAATCTCAAAAAATGGAGGTAACCTTGTAATGACGTTAAGTGAAACACAGCATACAGTATGTGCATAACAGCTGTAAAATTATATTTCTGACAAGGACTATGGAAAAAAGAGTAACACATGGTAATAAGATACTGTTGATCCTTTCAGCTTCTGTCATATGCTACACAACCACATAGAAACATGCATGGACGACCTTTAAAAGAATGAGAGACTTCGGTGAACACAATATTTGCTAAGTTTATTTTAAATAATTTTACTGCAACTTAAAGAAAGAACGTTTCTGAACACAGCCGCTTATTATGTTCTGTTTTAAACCTATAACATAAAATTAAAAGGTCAATATTACAGTTTGAGAACTGTTTTGAGTATAATTTTGAGAATGTCAAAATACTAATGCCAGTATTGAATAGTGAGAATCTAGTGACTTTACCTGACATCAGTCCCTGCAACAGCAAGGTACGTGCCACTCTGGTCAAAACAGAGATCTCGTATCTCATAACCTTCATCCATTTGTAATGTCTTGAAATTCTTCAGCTTCCGTAGATCCCACAGTTTCACGCATGCATCGTCAGCTGCTGTAGCCAAGTAGTAACCATTCTCAGAAAATGATATAGCAGTGATAGGACCCGAGTGCCCTGGAAGAAGGTTCAACAATATTTTATGTATCACCATAGCACGGAAAGAGGACGCACATACTTATCAAAAATATGTCAGGCACAGTTTGCAAATACAGTCTGAAGAAATTTCATTAAGAAGTGCTCACTGTAAGTCTTGAATAGAGGAAAGATAACATTATGAAATCAATGGCATTTTGTCAAAAATAAAACAGATAAGGCACCATAGCTTAAAATGAGTAAATTTCCTTGCTGCCTAAATAAACAGAATGAATTTCTAGGGTGTTTTCCTACATGAATTCACATATGCAAATGCAGGTCTCTAATAGGTCAAACATTGCAATTTAAGTCCACACATCTCTTGAACATTTAACTTATGACAAACTGCTGTAGCTGCAAAGTATATCTTCAACTGTACCTCACACACATTATAAGTGACCCCCACAACACCACTTTTTTTTTTTTTAACTGGGCTTTTGAAATCATCACACTGCCAACCACCCACAAATCACCAATTTTCATTCTACTTGCTATGAACATTAAGCCATTACAAGACACTCCTAGGAGTGCTGAGTTAATACAGTACAATCCTGAATAACATGGTGGCTGCACAGACCTGTGAGGTGAAGTAATAACAGCAACACATTTAGGTACAAAAATGATGTATGGTAACAGACCTTTCAAAAAGATGCAATTTTTGTGAATGTAATGTTTATGTAGATGTAAAATATGTGTGAAAAACTAATAAATGGCAGGAGGTAGGCATGTGAAATTTGGTACTGACAGAAATCACACTCATATCCTCATGTATGAAACAGTTTGTAAATTAACGTGGCAACAATGCAAAATTTTGAGGTTATTACTGACAATTTTAACATATACAAAATACGTACTTCAGTAGTAAGTTCACAGTCATAAGAGGAAGAGAAGTAGGAGGAAGTGGGGGAGTTGGGGAAAAAACAGCAACAGATCTAAACACTACGACAACAGGCTCTGCATTCTGCTTAGAACTACTTGTGTCTACCTAACATCAACAACAAAACAAAGAAATTTCATACATTTATGGTCCCTCTTCTTTCATCTTCCATTCAGAGACTGAAGTCCAATCTTATTTGCAATAATTTTAATAAAGCAAGGCCACATCTGTTCACTTAATTCCAAGATAAGAGCCCAGCATAATACAAGAAAAGGGAAAAACTTCTGTGAAGGTATTAACTTGAAATGCCAACTTGATGCAACAAGGTAATTTTATTAATGTATTCTTAGCTCAACATGTTTGGGTACATATGCCCATCATCAGGAGCACTGGATATTGAGTTGCAGCATGTGGTTTTCTGCACCGAGTTTTTGGATGGTTTGTGGTCTTGAGAGCCGCTGTGTAGGTCGTGTGTGCAGTGCGGATGTTGCCGTGTGTCGCACAGCAACATCTGCACCACACACACGACCTACACAGCGGCTCTCAAGACCACCAACCATCCAAAAACTCGGTGCAGAAAACCACATGCTGCAACTCAACATCCAGTGCTCCTGATGATGGGCGTTATGTACCCGAAACATGTCGAGCTAAGAATACATTAATAAAATTACCTTGTTGCATCAAGTTGGCATTTTAAGTTATTTCATGAGGAAGATGCATGGTCAAACAACCCACAAGTTTCTGTGAAGGTAAATGCTTCTTACCTGGAAAGTTTGCTACATTTGACTGTTCTTTTAAATCCCAGATTTTGACTTGGGAATCTGAAGTTCCTGTACCAAAAATTAGACCATCAGGATGAAACTGGGCTGTTGTCAATGCAATGCCACTTGAACCCTGGTCAGCTACCTACATTACATAACACCAATAAAAACACACAATTAAGCATAACATCAATACCAAAATTAAGTAATGGACTGGAAATCTGTAACATCATGAATACCTTCGTCAGCAAACGTCCGCTTCGAATGTCAGAGAAAGCCCAATGTTGGTCTGTAGATGTTGAAAGAACATAATCCCCTGTTGGATGGAGTGATAAACCTGTAACTGGACCTTCATGTGCTCGAAGCATTTGAGTTGTCTGTGATGTTGGAACATTCCAAACGCGAATGGTTGCATCTGGAGAAGCTGTTATCACTAAATCCTGTTTAAAGAAAAAAAAAAAATTCTGAAATACCAGATATGATAAAATTCCTTAACTGGTGTTTCCTCACACAGGACAGTAAAAGCTGCAATATCCAGTACCTCCAGGACCATAGGATTGCCAGATTTTGTAGTTTTCTGGATATTAAAATGTTATGTAATGCATATATTAATGTATCTAGCAACCTTGTGGCTGCAACAAACCACTGAATTTGTCACTTGACATCTTGTCCTGTTTACCCTGCCACACATTCTAATCCCTTTTCATCACTCTTTATGTAACCTCATAAAAATGTAAGATTTAAAAAGCCAACATGTCACCAATAATTAATGGCAAAACTCTCAGAATCTGTGCTGGATGCTACTGTATGTTGGAACAACAAACTGTAATAGGCCTTGTAGTCATTTTCCAGTTAACAGAGTTTTGTGAATCCTTCAGTGCTGGAAGGTGTAGCTTTTACTGTACTTCTGCTAACACTTATTTCATTCATTTTTTTTATCAAGCACTCTGCAGATATTTATAGATTTACACTAATGTAATAAGGTTACCTCATCAGGGTGATAAATAACACGTGTAACTTTCTTGGTGTGACCCTTGAGAATAGCCACCACTTGCTCAGTGTCTTTATTGAAAACTGTGGCATTGCGATCATTTCCTCCTGTCAATATTTTGCTTGTATCTGCACCATGAATATCAAGAGACAGAATACCTGGAATACTGGCACTATGAAGACCCTGTAAAAGAAAATCACTTTATAATGGTACCCAGTGGTCTTGCATCAAAACAAATTCTGTATCAGTTTCAAAGATTATATCCACAACAAGGTTGGGGTGCTGAACTTCTCTCAATTTTTCTCTCATTCTTTTATATAAAAGCTGTAAGCCCACCTGTGACCACAATACACACCACAATTCCTGATAGTTACACTGTTCTCATAATTTTTTTATACTTTAGTGTAATAACACAGCACACATCGACATAATATGATACCTACCATAGATTTAACTATAATAAACTTAGATATAGCTTGGTAACAGCATGGACCCCTCATGTAACCCACATTGCCCAACATTTCTGGCAGATACGAGATCTCGTGCCCACTTTACCCCCTCCCTACCCCATATAAACAGCCCATGTATGTTTTGTATAACTGCTTAGTAAGTATTTCATGTACAACCTGAAGATGGCCATTATCAACCGCCGAAACATGTAGTTGTACCTTATGTAGAAAATACTTTATATTCTACCAATAAATATAGTTGTGTTAGACGAGTACACACACTCTACATTAGTTATTTCATAGAACACAATGGGGATGATGAACCGCATGATTGTAATGGTTCTTACTAATATATATCAAAGAATTCTTCAAAAACTGTAACAATTTTCACATTTCACTTAATTATTAATCTACAATTTCTGTATCACTTACCACCCTATTCATTTTATCCTTTACTTCAATTTCCAAGTTCACCAGCTATTAAGCTATGAACTCCAAACTCTACAGATATTTTAAAATACTAAAACCTTCAACCAGTCTACACTCAAGAAAAAAATAACTTAGAACCTCAACAAAATCTTCTAAAATAAATTATATACCATAATAAAACACCCAACATAACCTTAAATTAGGTAAAAGCTAGAACTTTCAAGGCAATATTCTTGCATACTAGAATATACGAAACTTCAAAATTATATAAAGAACATGTATCCTTGTGATGAATAATAAATACTAACAATAAACTTTAGTTGTGAATCGATGGTTATTTTTAATTTTGTGAAAATAAACTTTCTGTGGGATTCTGTAGATAGCATCATGACATTCTGGTTCTCTGTGAAGTGAAAAAGTAAGGGAACAACAGCTGTATGAAAATACAATGAACTCTCCAGGGAACCAACAGTTTTTGACTTAGTTACATGTTACTTCCAGCCACATACCTTGTGCAGCTTATTTTTACTCCCACATACAGTGTTACATACTGTTGGGACCCAGAATTTTTTCCTTATAATACGCAGATTCCTTTACAGAGGGGGAGAACTAAAATAAGACAGGCAATGTATATATAACATAACATTGAGGTGCATTCATGCAACCATTGGTACAGTGGAAAAGCAAAGAGTATTACACAATGTGTGTGTATTTGCAGCCTTGGGTATCTAACATGCAATGCACATGTCATATCATCATCTGTGGACCACCTTGCTCTACATTTTTCCACATTATCTCATAAATAGCACAATTTTTGGAGGGGGGTTATCGAACACACGTGTGTTTCTAGTTTCTCTGAAAATTTGTCTGAAACATTTTTCAATCTAAGAACTGAGTGAGATATGATCAAAAATGTAAAATGGTCTTCATTACCCCTTATTCTTGTCTGATTTTAAAGAAATTTGAATTTTCTTGACAGATTTTGAAAAACACTCAAATATACAATATCATGAAAATCTGTCCATTAGGAGCTGAGTTGTTCCATGCTGATGGATGGACAGCCATTACGAAGCTTACAGCTGCTTTTTGCAAGTTTCTGAACGCGCCTAAAAATAGGACAATCCATCTTGTACTAGACAATGCCCATCACCACATCCAAGAAACAGTTATTTATACATACAGGATGTGAAGCAAGTGTATGGAAGGTGCGTATAGAATCATGTGAGACAAGGTCCTCAGGTACAGTCCTTCCTCTTTTCTTTCGTTCCTGAGTCAGAACAGTTGCTTTATCCTGTAGCTTCTGAATAACTTCAGCTGACATGCCTGCTTGCTCTGTTGGTTGATTTGCAATTCCACCTGCTTCCACAGCAATTGCCTGAAACACAATGTACATCAAACCAGATTTTGTCTAACACAACTCAGAGGGTATACCATTTCTTCAGTAGGCAATATTATGGACGAAAAGTCCTGTGTACTCCACGTTTCATAATTCAGCACCAAACTTCATGAAATCAGTAATAAATTTACCATATTCACTCAAATATAAGAAAATACCCTTCACAACCTTAAATTTTTAGGAAAATACATTCATGCAATTCACATTTCTATGCCCCTTAGTGTTTGCATGCTTACAATTCTGGCATTAACCACCCGAGTTAAAAAGACTAGAGTATTACCGAAGTAAAAACTTGCAAACACATACAGTCACTGTCCAGACTTCCTCACTATTTGAAGAGTTTTGTGCATGATTTCTTCCCACAGGACCTCATCTTTGTTAAATTCATACTGTTTGACACACAGTACTTTTTAAACCTCCTGATAATGCCTTCTGGTGACTGTCTTTCCATACAGTCTTAATCCACTGCCCAAGCAATGTTTCAGAAAAGTCTTCTTATGTTGCCTGCTGGTGTCAGTGGGCAGTTCCTAGATAGAAGTCACTCCCCACAAAGGTAACACAGACTATCTTAGAATGTTTGTTGACTACCATGCCAAGAATCTTTTGATGCAATGTCATGCCTCTGGTACAACTACTAGATATATTGTTGTATTAACAGATAAGTTTTCATGTTCTGCATTAAGAAACCCATGAACGAATCTACAATCCACATTGGTGTTTCTCTGAAGTGCAGCTGGTCTTCTGTCACAGATATATCTCAGTCATTTGACAAGTTACTGTTATCCACCCTTACTCACTACATTTAAATATAAATCCACTAAAAAGTGCCCCCCCCCCCAGAACATTATCTTCAGAATAACAAATGATATCAAGTATCCTCCCACCAGTCAGCACTGAGCTACAGTGTTTCTCAGCTTATCATGTCCTGTTGTTTTAATAACTATTAGTTTCTAACATTTTTTATCAGCTGTAGTGTTGGTTGGCATATCAAGAATGACTGGGGTTTTATCCAAATTACCAATTTATCCTAAGAAGTATTCATGTTTTCAATACACAGTAATTGCAGGGTGCTGGTATCCTATTAATTTTTCAAGGTATTCTGCATGAAACTTCTGTGCTAATGTAGTTCTCTGGCAGTTAGCCTTTTCTGACACATAAATCTTACTGACCAAACATAACTGACTTTGAAATCTTGCTGTGAGGTCTTCAGTGCAGTAGCAACTTCCAATGCCAATATTTTTATTTTCTCTCTAGCACAAGAAGGTCAATTTTACATTTTCCAAACACTTTTTCATCAATGTCATTCAAATTTCCCTGCTCGGGATCAATAACAGCTTTTTGTATTGAATTTGTTCCCTTTACACTCCTGTAACTAGAATTCAGTGTCCAATGTACTGTCCAAAGGACCCTGGATTCAAATGGCCAGCCATTACTTTGCATGTCTGGCTGACTTTTGTGGATGCCATCAAAATGTACATCAACTACAGACAACTTTCAGCACCCAAGAGTTAACAACAGTTCCCCTTGCTGTCTCTAACATTGTAGAATGCATTCCATGGCCTGGAATTTTTGTGCAGGGCAGTTACTGGTTTCATCTGCATGTTTAATTACCGTTTCATTTTTTTTAACACACTGATTTTTATATTTCAGATACTTCTGTACGTTTCCTCTCGAAATAATACCTATGAATTCTACAAAATACTCAATTGTAACAATCTCTCACTTCAACAATCAGACTTGAAACTGGCCATCTACACATCAATAACGATATCAGTAGTATAATATGATGTGCAGAATTACTGAAGCAGCTGTGCAATTATCTCATTCACCTAGCCGTTGCACATACAAAAACATTTGCCCTGTTAGCAGAACATGTTTAACTTTGCGCATGATTATAATGTGATCCCTACTTTTAGAGATGATGAATTAAGTAAAAGTTCTTATCTAATAATAAGATAAATATGGCACATCTGATATATGATAGTAATAGATAAGGCCTTACAAGGAACACATAAAAACATGCCAATTTAAATCATAATACATTAAAAAGTATACATAATTTTTGTAAATTTCTCATGAAAACAACTGACTACTGCAACTCTTCATTTTTTTTATTGTGGCAGTCACATGAAAAGCCCCAGTCGGCTGTTTCATAAGTGCCTCACATGAGTTCAGAAAGCTGACAACTTCTATGACAGGAAGTAATTCTTACTGCTGTATTATTAACCCAGTACACTTAAAATTCCCAATAGTGTATGAAGTACCAGATGTTGAAAATATAATCTGTTTAACTCCCTAAGGATGATTTTAACAATCTATGTCACTGATGATGATGCAACCTCAAAAAATATCAAAAGAGTCTAGTGTGCCATCTTTCTCAATGCTATAGAATTTTACATACAAATCTATTACAATGTAATTAAAACACCTACTATCATAATTTGGGTTCTGCTTTCATTTTTAATTACTACTGAAGTCTTAACATAACAACTTACAGGTTGAGGGATTCCTGCTGGATTTGCAGTAATGCCAGCCTGTGGTTTAAGTGTTGCAAGAGCCTCACGAGCAGCAGTTACCTCTTTAGTTAGACGAGCAATTACACGACAGGCAGCATCATGCTGATACAGAGCATGACTGTTACAAAAACAATTATTCATTCAGAACATATCACATGTACCTACTATAATTTTACCCCAGTAGGAATGTTCATAAACACTGGTGAGTATTCTTATAAAACAAAGAACATAATATACCAAAGAATCAAAGCAAATATTTTTCATATCTAAATAAAATTAGTAGAATTTAGCACAACTTGCACAGTACAGTAACTCCTTGCCCCATACAGTTTTATCCAGTGCAGTTGAAAATAATTAAATGCTGGAGGGGGGATTTGCCTAACACTGAAACAGTTTAAATATATACAGACAAGGGCACGCAAACATTCACTTGACAGAAAATGGTAGTACCAGCTACCCAAGCACTGAGTACATATTTAATGCCCACTAATACGTGTACTTTATGTGATGGACAGAGGCCCATATGCATCTGCATTCAAACAACCCTCTTAAAACTTAAATTAGTAATTTAGTTTTGGGTGGAATGGCGAGTGAAACGGATTTGTATAGCAGCTTAGAGGGAGAGAGAGTGAGAGTGTAACAGAGAGAGAGAGAGAAGACCAGTAAGATGCAGGGAGATTATGCTAGTACGATACAGGAACAGTGTTATGTAAGTGAGCAAACAGAAACAAAGTATTTCAAATTTTGACTGTTGATTCTATTAGGGATGGATTTGAACTGTGCAAGTTTGAAACCTTAATGTAAGCAAGTAGTCTGTTTTCTACCCAGGATGTGTACATGATACCGAGGCTAGCAGTGCACACATTTTTCAAAGATGCATCCATACATGCAAACATATGTAAACTCTAATAATCGTGAAATAATACAAAGAATATTTTATGGTGTACAGTTATTTATTTCTGTTTTGCTACTTAGAACACTTAGATTCCCTGAGATGAGGACATGCAAAATGACTGATGAGCTGGGCTGGGTTACAAGGAGATCCTGACAATGATGTTTACTCCATGCTATATTACTACCTCTGGTTTCTCCTAGGGTTTATTTTATGAGATTTTAACTGCACAGATTATGTAAACTCATCTGAAAGATTAACTAGGAAGGACAACCTGTTTACAAAACTTTATAAAGATAAGCCATCAGCCTTTAGCCAAAAATTTGAACATGGGATCCCCTGAACACAAAGCATGAGGAGTATCCACCAGACCACAATGTTTGATTTTTTTCTTTTTTTTTTCTTTTTTTTTTTTTTTGGGGGGGGGGGGGAAAGGGGGCGGGAGGTTGGCTAGGTGGTTATTCATACCAACGATTAGAGAGCATATTTAGTATCTTAAGTAACACATGGATAGTTTGTTACGAAATTTAAGTGTAAAATTAGGAAGAGATTATATATGCAAACTCACAACTGGGAAGGAGAGTTTTAGTGGAGCTGTAATGATAATAGAGTTGCAGTAATTAGCATTCCCACATTCAGAATTCTGTCAACGTTACACATTCCCACATGGCAAATTTTGTAAATAAATTTGCAAGTGTCAGACAGGAAGCCACTGATAACGTCTTAACGGATTAAATCTAGAATTCCAGTATACGTCAATTACAGTCTTTCTGGGATGTTCACCGTGATACTGGCCAGTGTCTGGTGGCTGCAGAAGTGAGGAAGAATTGGCGCTAAGTACCGCAGTAACGCAGCCTTTGATGTCTAGAAGTTTAATATTCGTGCCAACCACGTGGACTTTAAACAACAATAACAGACTGGAATGTCAAATAGGTTTGCAGCTCTGGAAAATTTGACCAAGACGTGTACAGCAATATGTTACTCGATATTATCAGGGAGAATATCATAATTTAGGACAAAAAATTTGAAGTGCTGTAAACTATGGTTTGAGGTCGAAAGCTCAAAATTACTAGATAAAAGAGAGTAGCCTAAATTTCAGTGGTTACAAAATAAGAGTCACTGTTATTGGAGATGTTTTGAAAAATGCATAATATTAAAGGATGAAATGTTTCAGGGACCTGTGTTTCTAAATAATTAATTATCTTGGGACAAAGAGTAAGGAGCAGAAACCAGGAATTTATACAGAAGCATGCATGATTTTGGGATGGGCTACTAATCCTGAATCAACTTAGCGAGAAATGGGCATGGCGATTCTCACAAACGTTTGCAAAAAATTACTTCTGTCGGCTACTGAATGTACATGGAATTACTGGTGTTAGACAGGCTGAAGTGGGTACATAGAGTGGAAACCGTATATCCCGAACTAGTGGCTTTGATGCAGCGATGGTTATTAAAGATTTAATGTTGTAAGTTCCAGGTACTTACCAAGATCCAGCAAGATTGATTCAGTGAAAGTAGGAAATATAGTAGCCTGACACCCAAAAATATTAATTGTAGTGTTCCCCTCATATGCATGCATCATAAAGGATGAAAAAAAAGTGGACAAATTGTAATATTTTTAATTAACAACTGTGTATTTTTTTCCAACGTGTTGTGACTTTTTATAAGTTCATCTGCAGGGATAGTTGTTTACAAATGGAACATGTCAAGTACCAAAGTGTACAGCTGTAAGTTTAAAATGTACGTTCACACATGATTTGCTAGTTCTCACTTATGTTCTCTCTTTAACGCTAGTTTAAGATTCTTATAAAAAAAGCCAATGAGATGCACTATTTCTCAAGTTTATTTTGAAAAAGAACTCTAAATGTCTCGGACAGATCTACTTTCCATCATCAGGAGTCTCAACACTATATACACAGCAACAGGTACTTGTCAAGTTAGTTATGTTGACTGTCTGCTAGCGAAGTCATCCTGACCTCACTAGCATAACAAATACCCATTGCTGTGTGTACAGTGTTGAGACTCCTGATGATGGACAGTATATCTGTCCGAAATATGTAGAGTTATTTATCAAAATAAATTTGAGAAATAGTGCATCTCGTTGGCATTCATTATAAGAATATATCACGATGTACGGTCCTCTGAATGTCAAAAGCAAGTTTCAGACTTAATATATTTTAACGTTTTACAAATTTGATACCGTTTGGATTTGGAATTAACGACAGCTAAAACATACCATTGAAAACAGCATAAGCAACATGTTATATCCGTATATACACGTTCTTAAATTGAAATACATTGAATGGCTAGCTACTTTAAACTTAGCGATGTAAATTCTGGTTCTTTGCATCTATGGTTAATAAAGACGTCTACCTGAAGATGGCGTTATGAACGGCAGAAAGATGTTGGAGAGGAAATTAATAGTTTAAATTCACACAAACAGTCGTTGATTTTAAAATCACGCCTACGCTGTTAGTCATTTGTGATTTACGAACTGGTTCTAGTTGAAATGAAAAATTACCTTAACAATGGGATGGACCAACACCTATTTACAGTACATGTGACAAAACAGACTGCAACAATCATCCAGCATTATGACTGTTGTCATTTATGCACTATTTTTTTCCAATACTCTTCCCACAAGGTAAATTCCACATACTTAAAAATTAATGGGAATTTCATTCACGAATTTCGATGCTACAATTTTCACTGGTGATTACATATTCTGTATTGCTCAGGTACTGCAAAAAAATGTCGGAGTACAAGCGAGTGAAATCCCATCAGGAGGGAAGCACTGCACACTTTTCATTAGATTAGTTAAACACATGGAATTATTTTGGCTAATGAAGTATACGTAAATGAAACCGTGCAATGGGCTTTCTGCGAAGTGCGTAATACAACATGCTGCAGAGTTACGTCCTCATGCATTGTATTACTGTTTTGTCGTACTCATTTTATTGATGTGTATTGCCATATGTTAATTGCAGCTCTAGAGTTTGTTACGCAGGTCAAGGGAAATAGTTCTAAGAACTCTGTACGCTCATGCCTGCCGCGGAATCAGAGCGGCCAGTGGTACTTGGTTAAGCACATAGGTGACCACCGATCGCTGGACCAGTCATTGGACAGTGAAACCTTTGTACTCTACTTCAAACCTTACGCTGCATTACGCAGACTCTCGATCTAGCAGTCACTGGGGCAAGACGTCC
>Ga0123354_10012765_pt1 | contig 13018 bp, 8 predicted proteins | sample TergutLab28metaG_2_FD_97872 | JGI IMG/M metagenome (GOLD analysis project Ga0123354, IMG submission 97872) | Labiotermes labralis P4 segment gut microbial communities from Petit-Saut dam, French Guiana - Lab288 P4 | ecosystem: Host-associated > Arthropoda: Insects > Digestive system > Gut ...
GTATGTATGTATATATGTACGTATGTTAGTATGTATGATGTATCTGTATGTATGTATGTATGTGTGTACATACACATCGACGACGACTATAACAACATCAACAACAACAACAACAACAACAACCGATGCGTCTGAGATGGACTTGCACTCGATTGCACAGTCCTTCAAGGGCCATTGGTTGTCCTTGACGGCTGGATTTCTGTGACATGTATACACGATGTGTGAACGGAAGGGTTTACCAAAGAGGCTGCATCGCTCCTTGATGATGAACACCGAGGTCTCGGAAAATTTGGACTTGGCTCTTAATTGACACCAATATTCGTCCGACAAGATGCTGTTTCTTATTGTTCATTTCGAAATATAGATCACTTAATTCTCTGGATCGGTGAATGTCAGGACACGAGAGAGAATTTTGGACTTACTCTATAGACATGTTACGCGTTTTTAAATTTAAATATTGAACTTAAAATAACAAGTGTCGGCAGAATCTGCGCTCAGAGAGTTATGAACAACGAACAAGGCGAGTATTGAGATTATTGCTTTGCATGTTAAGACTTTTAATTATGTATATTCGTCAGGAGTAGATTGCCTCAGGCATCTAATTTTTTTTGCGTAGGCACCGAATATTTGTGGTTCCTCAGTATGGAATTTGCTTTAGTTTACCATTCTGGAGTAAAGAATTTGGAGCTGGCTTCTAGATTTTGAAAAATGTGTGCAACCCTAATGTAGGTCACATAGCTTCCGGATACCGATATCTATAATATTTAGATAAGTTGGTTTGTGGCTGGAATTGGGAGGGGGGGGGGAGCTACGTAATTTTGGTGTCAGTCTGTCATGTTAAGATAGATATTGTTTGGTTGTGACGTGAAGGGAGCCAGTTCAGGGTCGATTCAAATGACGGACTGTTGTACTAGTTCTGTTTAAACTTCATGTTCTCTAGTAGAGTAGCTTTTTATTCAAGCAACCCAAACAGGTTGTAGCACAGCATTGTTAACTAATTGTCTTATATTGTTTTGTCTTTTAGTTTGTTCCTGCTTGAATTGTTCAGTTTATGCCCCACATGTATAAGGAAAGTAAATACCCTCGTATTGTCAAAAGACTTTTACCCATTTAGTATATGCAGTGCGTGTTCTAGCATCTACAATGACGAAGAGACGATAAATGCATGCCAATTGTCTCCGAACCGAACCTTCACTCACGCACTGGCTTCATGAATTGTACAGCCAACTGATTTCCACGATAAGACATTAGTAATTATGATGCTTTGTTTTGCCTTTAACCCAGTTCCTTCTGCAGGCGACAGAATTGTCCGGTCAGACTTACCAAACTTAAGTTGCAGTGGTTGCGGAGTCCAGTCCAAATTATTGGCGATAATGTGAACAAAGTTATGAACCATGTATGAAACTGGCAAAGATTTCAGGAAACGTAAAATAGTGGATCGGGATGTCAGAATCAATTCGTTTGAAACAAGCAGTACAAACAAACACATTAGGCCTGCATGTTTTTATACAGAAATGAATTTAAGTATAACTTCGGGTTTAGGGTTAATTTGATTCAGGATGAGAGCGGTAATGTAGTCAAATTTAATGACGCTGTGTCACATGAATGGGAAAATTACTTCTGTCGTTGTATTAAATGTAGACTTACGTGGGGCTAATGAGTTTTTTTTCTCTAATCCTTACTTTTTGAAACGTTATCCTACTTTTCTTTCTTAGGAGGATAACGAGGGTTGTGAGATGCTTGTGTATCTGCGTCCTTTGAATTTTGTAATAACAGCTGCATTTTTTCAAAATCTGGCATGTCGTTAGTGCCATAGGAGGCCAATGAAAACTTATTATTCCTAATTTCCGGCAGTTATTAATAAGACGTGAACTGAACTGTTAAATGGCAATGATTTACCCGGTTACTAATATTCGGAAGGAATTGTATTATTGTTATTACTATTATATTTCTTTTTCCTCATGTTTGCGCTAATTAATTCTAATTTATAATTTAGGATTGTGCCAAAATAATTAAAAATGTTGTTAAAGAACTTTCGAAGAATGAGAAATTTTGAACAGCTTGCAGAGTTCTTCTAGGGTTTTTTTTAATATGTCTGTTGTTGGTAATCGATACTTGCATGCGCGTTTTAACGTGCCTGCAGCTAGATTCTTCACAGAGTTCCTATGATGAAGTGCAACCTGTCATAGTAGTTGCCACACAGTCCGTACTCGTTGTTCTCATTCCCCTGTGCTACCGAAATTTTGAAAGCGACCAAAAGAAGTAATAGTGAAAGAGCAGCTTAGCTGAAAGAAGTAACTTTGTCCAACAGCATCAGTATATGTTTTTGTTAAAAAGTGAGTTTGAATTCCTTATCGCGCTACATTGCTGCTCTCATGGAACCCTGCTTCTCGGAAATGAAACGTGGGATGAAACGATCGTGGGGGTAATGTGTATACCACTTAGTAATTTACCACTGTGTCAATAACTAGAGTGCCGACCAAGTAGTAATATAATAAGGGCATGAGGTCTGGTCCATATAGCTAGCAAGGAGAATGGACTAGAAGTAAATGCTGATAAAACTAAGTACATGGTCATGTCTCGAGATCAGAATGCAGGACGAAGTCACAATATAAAAATTGATTATAGGTCCTTTGAAATGGTGGAAGAGTTCAAATATTTTGGAACAACCTTAACAAATCAAAATTCTGTTCAGAAAGAAATTAAAAGCAGATTGAAGTCAGGGAATGCTTGATGTCATTCGGTGCAGAAACTTTTGTCTTCCAGTTTGCCACCCAAAAAAATTAAAGATTGAGATATAGGCGTACATAACTATAAGTTTGCCTGTTGTGTTGTATGGACGTGAAAATTGGTCGCTCACATTGAGGGAGGAACGTAGGCTAAGGGTGTTTGGGAATAGAATGCTGAGGAGAATATTTGGGCCTAATAGGGACGAGGTAACAAGGGAGTGGAGGAAACTACATAATGAGGAGCTTAATCATCTGTACTCCTCACCCCGTATTGTTCGGGTGATAAAATCGAGAAGAATGAGATGGGCGGGGAATGTAGCGCGTATGGGTGAGAGGAGAGGCGCGTACAGGATTTTGGTGGGAAACCTGACGGAAAGAGGCCACTTGGGAGATCCAGGCCTAGATGGGACGATAGTATTAAGATGGATCTTCAGGAAGTAGGTGATGGGCGTTTGGACTGGATCAAACTGGCGCAGGATAGGGACAGGTGGCGGGCACTTGTGAGTGCGGTAACGAACCTTTGGGCTCCATAAAATGTGGGGAATTTCTTGACTAGCTGAGAACCGGTTAGCTTCTCAAGAAGGAATCTGCTCCATGGAGTAAGTAAGCAAGTAAGTATGAGGTCTGTGTAAAGCACGCCTTTAGAGCGAATGCAGTTTCCATTTCATTATAACACAGAAATGACGAGTGAAGCAGTGTCATCAGATGCTAATTCTGGTGTCGGATGATGATCCGCCCACAGTCTGGTCTTCATCTTTGCTGATTGGCCAGCTGTTGTGATATAGTTCCATGATACTTTATGTGTGAGCTCTGGTTCCAAAGTGTGACTACTGAGGAACTTTGTGCAGCGGTGATGTAGATTTGCATGTAGGAAGTACCCATTTCTGATCGTGAACAGACTGCTGCCTGTCATGACAGAGCTAATTCAAAGTTTTCTTTCATTTCCGCAGGCAAAAGCCAGAATAGTGTGCATGTAGCCGAAAAGTGTCATTGAATAAACCATAAAACAACGGTTCTGTTACTAAATTGCATTATAGAGTACCTTGTGGGAAGATGGTAATATCGTATGAAATTCTGATTCCATAGCCTTTTGTGTGGTTCGCCGCAATTGCTTGGTTCTAGTGGCGTTAGAATGCGCACAGCATTGTGTCAAACGTGTTAAAAAGCAGGTAAAACATATAATTATTTATTCTTTGCTGAATGTACGTGTATATTCTTCGCTTAATGATAATTAAAAAAATTACGTTTAGTGTATAAGAGATTTTGAGTGCAGGAAGCAACAAGAAATGCCGAGAAGTTTTCGGTTGAAACAGCAGTAAAAACTGTCCGGCTGTAAGAGGGATCATAAGATACTCGTATGAGAACAGCATTAGAAGGAACGTTTTGATAATGGCTTCTGATCCCACCAATTTAATGAAGTTATTTAGGCTGCAGAGTGTATTGGTAGGCTTTTGTGATGACGTTGGCGAACTTTTCCGTTCTCTTAATGGAATATCTTCAATTGATAGATATCAAGAAAACCCTCGTTCGTTGTACATTACTGCTGAGATATAAGGTTCAAAATATGTTGCTTGCCTCTAAATGTGTTTAGTTTGTACAGTTATAGTTGAGGCAGACATGTACTTCAAGGATTTCGTTTTGCCGAGGTATAGACCTGTTTAATAAAAAGGTCAAGTAAAGAACTGTGGTGGAAACACAAATGAGGGGGCCATTCTTGGACCTGTTCCACAGAATTTCACAGGCTATTTAACGCAGGGACTATGTAAATGTGTTGTATTTTGGACCTCCCGTAAAGTGGAGGAGAATGAAAACATGACTAGTACGGCCAGACGTGTAATGCATAACTTGGGGATAAAATTCGCTTCGCACGGGATAGGAATGCTTTTCCTACCTGGTTTGAATCTTTCTCAAATACTGACTTTTGAAAGGAGAGTTTTGATTTCCTCTGTCCCTCCCTGAAAATGCAAGCCTTTATAATAGGCCACGACGTTTGTTAATAGCGCTACCCGCCCTGATGTACCTCATTTGAAGATAAATTACCTCAACAGGTGATACAGCTTTCTAAAGTAAATGAAAGCTAAGACGGGGGTTTGTGTTTAGTTCCTGTACACTCAGGTGCGGGGGACGTAGGCGATGTGGGAGTTTAAACGCAAAAGTTTTGTCTGGGCGTTGGCAGCGAAATGTGCCAAAATTTCATGGTTTTATCTTACGCATTTGTGTTAAAATTGATTACGGCTCGTGAGATAGAAGAAGACACATGGGACACACAATGTAGAAACCACTAGTAGCGTTCAGATAATGCATTTTCGGTTTTGAGGTTTTAGCCATTTCTAGTGTGGAAGCTAAACCCTGAAATCTGAAGTTACACTTTAGACGTAGGCAGTGAAAACAAAAGGAACTGATTTAGGCAGACTTCTAAAGGTCTCCGAAAGTACCTGTTCCTTTTCCTAAGTCCGCCCTCGTAACATAAAATAACAGCAACGAAATTGCCATACCGTGCTAGAAAAAGACGGCTAGGTAGAAGTAACCAATTTTTTTCGAGCAATTTTTATCTTGAGCTTTGAGGTTCTTAAGGGCCCCATACATTCTAAGTTAAACTGTGCAGTTTAAATGTGTAAAAAACTGCACGAAAATCTGAACTGGATGTTGTCTGTCACAACACAGGTTTCCCATCAGGCTTTTCAGTTTTTTTGTCAGTTCTATGTGTCTTCTTGTGCGTGTGACTATGGTGGATAAGAACAAGGCTGTCGTTTGCTGTTTGCTAGCCACATCGGCCATAATGTTTTCCGAAAAGAAGAAAAGAAAGCGTAAAATGTGGAGTAAAAAGTGGTATTTGAAAAGAAATATATCATGCGGCGCTCGTCTGCTAAATGAATTTTGGAAGGTTGAGTGCCTTGAGATGATGCCGTCGTGGTGTCGGCAGGTAAACTGAGGAAACTATGGGATTATCTGAGTAAACTGCCCAGTTCTCTGAAAGACGACTGGAAAGGACAGTTCTGAGGCCTACGCTATTGCCTGTCAAAACTGCGCAGTTTACTCAGTGTTTCCGTCAGGTATGACGTCACACAGTAAAATCGCTCAATTTGACTGAGAGTGTATATGACGCTTAACGGAGGCCATTCTTAGGATGATGAGTCTTGATATCACGAAGACGGAGGCAACATGTTCCCTTGAAACATTCATGTCTTTGTTAAAACTACAGGGCCTCATATTCCAGACAACCGTAATTTTCAATTTTAATTTCGTTTGAGTTCATGGAGAGACTGTCACTATGGAAAAGAGCAGTGCAGAATTGTCATGCAGAAAGATTCGATCTCAAGATATGGGTCCTTGTGCAAGTTAAAGAACAGTATGCCAAACGGGTTAAAATCTTAAACAGGTCTGCTCTTTTGGATAACCTGTGCATTAATAAACCTGTGCATAAATAAGGCTTGGGAAAGGTTTGTAGAGAACAACAAATTGCGGTTGAGGAGTGGGTATGTTATTACGATCAGAGGCAGGATAAACTATGGTTTGAAGAAGAATGTTTAAAATTGTTAGACTAAAGAAACCAAGCTAAGTCAAAATGAAATCGCAGTGGATACAGGATCCGAAACATATTATTGGAAATAATCTGAGCAGTCTTAGTAACTGACCAACTTAATGCACAATTTCTTTTTTTATAATAAGTTTATTATATCCCTCTACATGTTTCGAGTACTATTGTGCTCATCATCAGGAGGTCAAAATTGTATTATACAGCATCTGGTATCATCACGCTCAGAAGGTGGCCGTCCTGTGCACAGGACGGCCACCTTCTGAGCGTGATGATACCAGATGCTGTATAATACAATTTTGACCTCCTGATGATGAGCACAATAGTACTCGAAACATGTAGAGGGATATAATAAACTTATTATAAAAAAAGAAATTGTGCATTAAGTTGGTCAGTTACTAAGACTGCTCAGATTATTTCCAATAATATGTTTCGGATCCTGTATCCACTGCGATTTCATTTTGACTTAGCTTGGTTTCTTTAGTCTAACAATTTTAAACATTCTTCTTCAAACCATAGTTTATCCTGCCTCTGATCGTAATAACATACCCACTCCTCAACCGCAATTTGTTGTTCTCTACAAACCTTTCCCAAGCCTTATTTATGCACAGGTTTATTAATGCACAGGTTATCCAAAAGAGCAGACCTGTTTAAGATTTTAACCCGTTTGGCATACTGTTCTTTAACTTGCACAAGGACCCATATCTTGAGATCGAATCTTTCTGCATGACAATTCTGCACTGCTCTTTTCCATAGTGACAGTCTCTCCATGAACTCAAACGAAATTAAAATTGAAAATTACGGTTGTCTGGAATATGAGGCCCTGTAGTTTTAACAAAGACATGAATGTTTCAAGGGAACATGTTGCCTCCGTCTTCGTGATATCAAGACTCATCATCCTAAGAATGGCCTCCGTTAAGCGTCATATACACTCTCAGTCAAATTGAGCGATTTTACTGTGTGACGTCATACCTGACGGAAACACTGAGTAAACTGCGCAGTTTTGACAGGCAATAGCGTAGGCCTCAGAACTGTCCTTTCCAGTCGTCTTTCAGAGAACTGGGCAGTTTACTCAGATAATCCCATAGTTTCCTCAGTTTACCTGCCGACACCACGACGGCATCATCTCAAGGCACTCAACCTTCCAAAATTCATTTAGCAGACGAGCGCCGCATGATATATTTCTTTTCAAATACCACTTTTTACTCCACATTTTACGCTTTCTTTTCTTCTTTTCGGAAAACATTATGGCCGATGTGGCTAGCAAACAGCAAACGACAGCCTTGTTCTTATCCACCATAGTCACACGCACAAGAAGACACATAGAACTGACAAAAAAACTGAAAAGCCTGATGGGAAACCTGTGTTGTGACAGACAACATCCAGTTCAGATTTTCGTGCAGTTTTTTACACATTTAAACTGCACAGTTTAACTTAGAATGTATGGGGCCCTTAAGAACCTCAAAGCTCAAGATAAAAATTGCTCGAAAAAAATTGGTTACTTCTACCTAGCCGTCTTTTTCTAGCACGGTATGGCAATTTCGTTGCTGTTATTTTATGTTACGAGGGCGGACTTAGGAAAAGGAACAGGTACTTTCGGAGACCTTTAGAAGTCTGCCTAAATCAGTTCCTTTTGTTTTCACTGCCTACGTCTAAAGTGTAACTTCAGATTTCAGGGTTTAGCTTCCACACTAGAAATGGCTAAAACCTCAAAACCGAAAATGCATTATCTGAACGCTACTAGTGGTTTCTACATTGTGTGTCCCATGTGTCTTCTTCTATCTCACGAGCCGTAATCAATTTTAACACAAATGCGTAAGATAAAACCATGAAATTTTGGCACATTTCGCTGCCAACGCCCAGACAAAACTTTTGCGTTTAAACTCCCACATCGCCTACGTCCCCCGCACCTGAGTGTACAGGAACTAAACACAAACCCCCGTCTTAGCTTTCATTTACTTTAGAAAGCTGTATCACCTGTTGAGGTAATTTATCTTCAAATGAGGTACATCAGGGCGGGTAGCGCTATTAACAAACGTCGTGGCCTATTATAAAGGCTTGCATTTTCAGGGAGGGACAGAGGAAATCAAAACTCTCCTTTCAAAAGTCAGTATTTGAGAAAGATTCAAACCAGGTAGGAAAAGCATTCCTATCCCGTGCGAAGCGAATTTTATCCCCAAGTTATGCATTACACGTCTGGCCGTACTAGTCATGTTTTCATTCTCCTCCACTTTACGGGAGGTCCAAAATACAACACATTTACATAGTCCCTGCGTTAAATAGCCTGTGAAATTCTGTGGAACAGGTCCAAGAATGGCCCCCTCATTTGTGTTTCCACCACAGTTCTTTACTTGACCTTTTTATTAAACAGGTCTATACCTCGGCAAAACGAAATCCTTGAAGTACATGTCTGCCTCAACTATAACTGTACAAACTAAACACATTTAGAGGCAAGCAACATATTTTGAACCTTATATCTCAGCAGTAATGTACAACGAACGAGGGTTTTCTTGATATCTATCAATTGAAGATATTCCATTAAGAGAACGGAAAAGTTCGCCAACGTCATCACAAAAGCCTACCAATACACTCTGCAGCCTAAATAACTTCATTAAATTGGTGGGATCAGAAGCCATTATCAAAACGTTCCTTCTAATGCTGTTCTCATACGAGTATCTTATGATCCCTCTTACAGCCGGACAGTTTTTACTGCTGTTTCAACCGAAAACTTCTCGGCATTTCTTGTTGCTTCCTGCACTCAAAATCTCTTATACACTAAACGTAATTTTTTTAATTATCATTAAGCGAAGAATATACACGTACATTCAGCAAAGAATAAATAATTATATGTTTTACCTGCTTTTTAACACGTTTGACACAATGCTGTGCGCATTCTAACGCCACTAGAACCAAGCAATTGCGGCGAACCACACAAAAGGCTATGGAATCAGAATTTCATACGATATTACCATCTTCCCACAAGGTACTCTATAATGCAATTTAGTAACAGAACCGTTGTTTTATGGTTTATTCAATGACACTTTTCGGCTACATGCACACTATTCTGGCTTTTGCCTGCGGAAATGAAAGAAAACTTTGAATTAGCTCTGTCATGACAGGCAGCAGTCTGTTCACGATCAGAAATGGGTACTTCCTACATGCAAATCTACATCACCGCTGCACAAAGTTCCTCAGTAGTCACACTTTGGAACCAGAGCTCACACATAAAGTATCATGGAACTATATCACAACAGCTGGCCAATCAGCAAAGATGAAGACCAGACTGTGGGCGGATCATCATCCGACACCAGAATTAGCATCTGATGACACTGCTTCACTCGTCATTTCTGTGTTATAATGAAATGGAAACTGCATTCGCTCTAAAGGCGTGCTTTACACAGACCTCATACTTACTTGCTTACTTACTCCATGGAGCAGATTCCTTCTTGAGAAGCTAACCGGTTCTCAGCTAGTCAAGAAATTCCCCACATTTTATGGAGCCCAAAGGTTCGTTACCGCACTCACAAGTGCCCGCCACCTGTCCCTATCCTGCGCCAGTTTGATCCAGTCCAAACGCCCATCACCTACTTCCTGAAGATCCATCTTAATACTATCGTCCCATCTAGGCCTGGATCTCCCAAGTGGCCTCTTTCCGTCAGGTTTCCCACCAAAATCCTGTACGCGCCTCTCCTCTCACCCATACGCGCTACATTCCCCGCCCATCTCATTCTTCTCGATTTTATCACCCGAACAATACGGGGTGAGGAGTACAGATGATTAAGCTCCTCATTATGTAGTTTCCTCCACTCCCTTGTTACCTCGTCCCTATTAGGCCCAAATATTCTCCTCAGCATTCTATTCCCAAACACCCTTAGCCTACGTTCCTCCCTCAATGTGAGCGACCAATTTTCACGTCCATACAACACAACAGGCAAACTTATAGTTATGTACGCCTATATCTCAATCTTTAATTTTTTTGGGTGGCAAACTGGAAGACAAAAGTTTCTGCACCGAATGACATCAAGCATTCCCTGACTTCAATCTGCTTTTAATTTCTTTCTGAACAGAATTTTGATTTGTTAAGGTTGTTCCAAAATATTTGAACTCTTCCACCATTTCAAAGGACCTATAATCAATTTTTATATTGTGACTTCGTCCTGCATTCTGATCTCGAGACATGACCATGTACTTAGTTTTATCAGCATTTACTTCTAGTCCATTCTCCTTGCTAGCTATATGGACCAGACCTCATGCCCTTATTATATTACTACTTGGTCGGCACTCTAGTTATTGACACAGTGGTAAATTACTAAGTGGTATACACATTACCCCCACGATCGTTTCATCCCACGTTTCATTTCCGAGAAGCAGGGTTCCATGAGAGCAGCAATGTAGCGCGATAAGGAATTCAAACTCACTTTTTAACAAAAACATATACTGATGCTGTTGGACAAAGTTACTTCTTTCAGCTAAGCTGCTCTTTCACTATTACTTCTTTTGGTCGCTTTCAAAATTTCGGTAGCACAGGGGAATGAGAACAACGAGTACGGACTGTGTGGCAACTACTATGACAGGTTGCACTTCATCATAGGAACTCTGTGAAGAATCTAGCTGCAGGCACGTTAAAACGCGCATGCAAGTATCGATTACCAACAACAGACATATTAAAAAAAACCCTAGAAGAACTCTGCAAGCTGTTCAAAATTTCTCATTCTTCGAAAGTTCTTTAACAACATTTTTAATTATTTTGGCACAATCCTAAATTATAAATTAGAATTAATTAGCGCAAACATGAGGAAAAAGAAATATAATAGTAATAACAATAATACAATTCCTTCCGAATATTAGTAACCGGGTAAATCATTGCCATTTAACAGTTCAGTTCACGTCTTATTAATAACTGCCGGAAATTAGGAATAATAAGTTTTCATTGGCCTCCTATGGCACTAACGACATGCCAGATTTTGAAAAAATGCAGCTGTTATTACAAAATTCAAAGGACGCAGATACACAAGCATCTCACAACCCTCGTTATCCTCCTAAGAAAGAAAAGTAGGATAACGTTTCAAAAAGTAAGGATTAGAGAAAAAAAACTCATTAGCCCCACGTAAGTCTACATTTAATACAACGACAGAAGTAATTTTCCCATTCATGTGACACAGCGTCATTAAATTTGACTACATTACCGCTCTCATCCTGAATCAAATTAACCCTAAACCCGAAGTTATACTTAAATTCATTTCTGTATAAAAACATGCAGGCCTAATGTGTTTGTTTGTACTGCTTGTTTCAAACGAATTGATTCTGACATCCCGATCCACTATTTTACGTTTCCTGAAATCTTTGCCAGTTTCATACATGGTTCATAACTTTGTTCACATTATCGCCAATAATTTGGACTGGACTCCGCAACCACTGCAACTTAAGTTTGGTAAGTCTGACCGGACAATTCTGTCGCCTGCAGAAGGAACTGGGTTAAAGGCAAAACAAAGCATCATAATTACTAATGTCTTATCGTGGAAATCAGTTGGCTGTACAATTCATGAAGCCAGTGCGTGAGTGAAGGTTCGGTTCGGAGACAATTGGCATGCATTTATCGTCTCTTCGTCATTGTAGATGCTAGAACACGCACTGCATATACTAAATGGGTAAAAGTCTTTTGACAATACGAGGGTATTTACTTTCCTTATACATGTGGGGCATAAACTGAACAATTCAAGCAGGAACAAACTAAAAGACAAAACAATATAAGACAATTAGTTAACAATGCTGTGCTACAACCTGTTTGGGTTGCTTGAATAAAAAGCTACTCTACTAGAGAACATGAAGTTTAAACAGAACTAGTACAACAGTCCGTCATTTGAATCGACCCTGAACTGGCTCCCTTCACGTCACAACCAAACAATATCTATCTTAACATGACAGACTGACACCAAAATTACGTAGCTCCCCCCCCCCTCCCAATTCCAGCCACAAACCAACTTATCTAAATATTATAGATATCGGTATCCGGAAGCTATGTGACCTACATTAGGGTTGCACACATTTTTCAAAATCTAGAAGCCAGCTCCAAATTCTTTACTCCAGAATGGTAAACTAAAGCAAATTCCATACTGAGGAACCACAAATATTCGGTGCCTACGCAAAAAAAATTAGATGCCTGAGGCAATCTACTCCTGACGAATATACATAATTAAAAGTCTTAACATGCAAAGCAATAATCTCAATACTCGCCTTGTTCGTTGTTCATAACTCTCTGAGCGCAGATTCTGCCGACACTTGTTATTTTAAGTTCAATATTTAAATTTAAAAACGCGTAACATGTCTATAGAGTAAGTCCAAAATTCTCTCTCGTGTCCTGACATTCACCGATCCAGAGAATTAAGTGATCTATATTTCGAAATGAACAATAAGAAACAGCATCTTGTCGGACGAATATTGGTGTCAATTAAGAGCCAAGTCCAAATTTTCCGAGACCTCGGTGTTCATCATCAAGGAGCGATGCAGCCTCTTTGGTAAACCCTTCCGTTCACACATCGTGTATACATGTCACAGAAATCCAGCCGTCAAGGACAACCAATGGCCCTTGAAGGACTGTGCAATCGAGTGCAAGTCCATCTCAGACGCATCGGTTGTTGTTGTTGTTGTTGTTGTTGATGTTGTTATAGTCGTCGTCGATGTGTATGTACACACATACATACATACATACAGATACATCATACATACTAACATACGTACATATATACATACATAC
>Ga0123354_10012766_pt1 | contig 13016 bp, 6 predicted proteins | sample TergutLab28metaG_2_FD_97872 | JGI IMG/M metagenome (GOLD analysis project Ga0123354, IMG submission 97872) | Labiotermes labralis P4 segment gut microbial communities from Petit-Saut dam, French Guiana - Lab288 P4 | ecosystem: Host-associated > Arthropoda: Insects > Digestive system > Gut ...
GAGAGTGGCTGGGCGTCACTACAACAACAACGAAGATTTGCGCAGAGCTGTGGAAGACGCCTTTCGCACAATTACTCCAAAAATGCTCCGACGTATGTCACAGAGGACATGGAGGCGCATCCGTTTGTGTGTCTAGCGTCAAGGTGCACATACGGATTCACTGGACATGTAACCAAGGCGTACGTAAGTGATTCAAATCAAATTATTGTTGCGTATTGGTCGGTGTACGGTGACTTCTTGCCCAACCTGTGTGTGTATATATATATATATATATATATATATATATTTATATTTATATTTATATTGAAGTATGCATGTGTATATGCATGTAGAAGAAATCTGTGCAATTTGGAGTAATTATGGTGGAGGCTGAAGGTTACTGTCTTCTGGATGTGGCATTGTGTAGTCATTTAAAATGGTACGATTTGTCATCTATCCTGGTGATGCAGGGAATCAGTTGCTTGGAAATGGAGTACTCATACAAGATTACATTGTGCCACTTTCCAGAAACAGCTTTCTTTGTGGGAGAAATGCAGGCAAAATTTCTTGCTTATTAATATTATTACTAGATGGAAAGTGTGTGATTGGATTTGTTATTCACCTTTTGACACGTGGTATGGATCTGAGGCTACTTGGGAATCAGTGGTCTAGAAGTGATGGTGAAAAGCATGTTATGATTAAGGTATGTGCTTAACAGATGAAACGGTGATGCCTCATTGTCAGTGGACAATATATGATTGTAATTTCCTGTCCAGAGCATTCCCAGTTAACAGTAAAGTAAGTACCTGATCTGTTTGTTGAGCAGGTTCATCTGCAGTTGAGTTATGTCTATCCCACCACATGCTGACACAGATTCCAAGGAAGGAAAGGTTCTTGAAAAGGCCAAAGCTGCTGTTCTTGTTGAAAGTGTCCCTTTGCCAGAAGGAACACCAACTGTGAAAGGTAGTAAGCCCTTGATCCACACCTGTGGAGTATGGTACTGAACAAAAAGTGGTAATTTAGATTACCATACATTGACACTTTTTGTTGTGCTTCCCCCCTTTCCTGCATTTTTAAATATTGTTATGAATTCCTTGCACAAAGTAGATGCCAGAAGGGAAGGCAAAGTTCTTCCCTTCAGAAGGATCACCTTTAGAACTACTAAATAAATTCTGGTGAAATTTGGTATTCAAGGTTTAATTGTCGTTATTAGCCTACTCTGACGACTGCATTACATAAACCTCCAATGACACTTCATACTAAAACTAAACTCCGTGGCCTTAGTCCGCACGCGAACTATACCAACAGAGCGGCTGCCGCCGGTCGGCGAAGTTAGTGCCAACTTTTGCGGATAGAGGGGTGTCATGTGGTCAGTGCAACGGGTCCCCACAGCCGTTCATCTCTGTTTTCTAGACCTGGAGCCGCTACTTTTTTCATTCAAGTAGCTCCTCATTTAACCTCACGAGACTGAGTGGACCCCGTTCCAGACCCACTACTACTTAGAAAATCTGGTAGCGCCGGGGATCGAACCCGGGACCTCTGTATCTGTAGCCAGAAACTCTGACCACTAGACCACAGAGGCGGTCATGACACTTCATACATTCAAGGAATTTTTTTTATAGCTGTTCATTTTACTTTGCTTCCTGAAAAGGAAGAAAGTAGGTGATGATGTAACCATGGTGTGTACATTTGTGTGTGTGTGTGAGAGAGAGAGACCCATATTTCAACCTTTGAAGCAGTTTTTTGTTTTTCATGAAATATTCTATGAACATTACATTGTTGGAGCCTACAGTGTTGCCTTATGAATTTCCTACATTCCTTAATTACAGTAGAGTGGTTGTGCAAATGTGTAGGTGGGAAGAAGTTTTATATTACATCTCACATCTTGCTTCATGCGTTCTGTTTTGGGGAATCCTATCACTCTGAAAAATCCCAAATAAGTGCATTTCGCTAGGAAGCAAGAAAAACCCATATTGACAGTTCTTGTACCATGCAGAGAAATCCCGCATTTTGCTATAATGACCTCACTAGGGTACAGGGAAAACACAGACTCCTGAGTAAAGATATTTTTAGAGGCATTCTTGTACTAAGTAATATAATATTGTCCTATCCATTTCAGTAGTAGAAATGACAGACTGTGTATTAACTGCTTACACGTACATGATTTAATTTTATAGTGGTAATCACAGAGGAACATGAACTTGTGTATTTCTCACACTAGATGTAGGGTTCATAAGTTCTGCCCAGAACTGCTTGTTTGATATGGTGAACATATAACAAAGTGCAAAAGAAAATTTATTTGTGACTCTTTTTGTTGGAATATTTGTAATGTCGTTAGCTTTGCAACATTAGATTTATGTCTGCAATATCACAACACTGTGAGATCACTGGAATATGAAAGGTAGCATAGAACACATTTGGAATGTGTTTGTACTTGATTGGCTTGAATTGGACTTTTCCTGATTGGTTACAGGGGCAAGTGGCAGGCCTTTATAAACATGGTAGTGAACATTCATTTTAATAAAATGCAGGGAATTTCTTGATTGCTTTAGGACCTTTTAGGCTCTTAATAAGTAATCTGTGTCATTGAATTGGTCAGAGAGTCATTTGGTTATGCGCACTTTTGGAGCGTAACATTCTAACTTCTTAATCACAGGAGGTGGCTTAACTGTTTGCATCTCAAGTGTTTGAAGCACCACCAGCATCAGTGCACTGTTGATAGTGATGTGTCAACAGAGTAGCATACTGCTTTTATTTTTTGTAGTCATATGATGGCACAGGCAATTTTACTTTTATGTTTCAAGTCCTGCATTCTTACTCTCTTTAAGGGTACACAGCATGCTTTAGAATACCACGTAAGTACAGGTCTATGGGAGACTGGGATGGATGCATCGCCTGCCCTTTCCCTGTGCCCAATCCAACTTCCAGAAAAATGGTCGTTAAAAACACTTGTTGGGTTACTGTGATGAAGAGGTGGTGTACCATGCCATCTTGAAAGTAACACTCTTTCTCCAAAAACAAATTGTTAGTAGGTGGTACAGTGTTGTTCTGCAACCTTGAGAAGCAGGTTTTTCCCTTGGCATTTACAGCAAAGAAAAATTGGTGCATCAATCCTCTGGAAGAGAGACCACACCACATGACATGCTTGGTAGTTTTTCTGGTATGTGTGGATTCTGGTGGCCTAGGACTTAACAGTTGTGTCATTTGATACCAGCATTAATTTTAAGAGCGGTTTCATAACTCAAAGCAGTGAAATATTGAAAGATTCTCTTTCATCATACATTTGTAAAAACCACTCACAAGATACATTTTACTGATCAGGATTTTTCTCACTCATTGCATGGAGCAGGCTTGGTACTCGTGGTTTCCACTTCTCATGCCACAAAATGCAATGATGGTGGTTTTAGGGACACCATTCTCACTGGCACTGGTATGGAGCTTGTGTGAAGTTCTGCAGTATGGCTGAAACACTTTCATTATTGGTTGAACTGCTCAGTTTTCTTAGTCAGCCCTTGTTGACATTTTGCACTGTTCTCTCAGTCTCAAAATTACACATGTAATGGTTACCCATGATGGTGGTGGTGTTGCTCCAGATTTCTTTCTTTCTGTCTACCTCAACCACTTTTTCTGTTCTCCAGTAGCACTTACAATTCCACTTATGCTATTCAAGAAGTAATTGCAGTGACACCATTTTCTTTCACACTAGTAGCTACCAACTAGCAGAGTACATCTATTCTAAGTGCAACCCTCATTTGCCATTTCACATCATTTTAGTACAATACAGCAGTATACGGTTACTCTTCCTCTATTTTTGTTTGTATTGAGGGCATCTGAAGTGTGTTGGGGACTTTCTTTGTAACAAAGTGTGTCTGCAGTAAATAAACGTAAAGACCAAGTGATATGCAGAACTATAAAGGCCACATGTAAGAACTATTTAAATGTTACTTTTTTTAACATTTTGGTGTAGACTTATTCTTCATAGGCATGCTGTACTTTGCATTACTTGCCACTCTTTATTTGTTGAAAAATTTGTAAATATCCACCTGCCTGCATGTGATAACTGCTGTAATTGTATGGATGTAGGTTACATTTGGTATGAAGAGTCTGTGCAAAACCATAATCAAATTAAGTTTTAATATAAATTGAAGCATTTGTTTTTAAAATCTGTATGAAGGAATATGCCTTACTTAGGTTTCAGTAAATGTCCAGCAAACTGAGAATTGTTCAATGCCAACAGTAATCAGATAAGTGTATTAGATTAATATGCAGAAGAATACAGGAGTCTCTGTTAAAATATTACCCAGTTTGATAGAAACATCATTGTGTGTTGGTGTAAATTTTCTGCATGCTGTTATCATATTCTGTAGCTGTATAAGAGGAAAACCATGATACAATGTCCAGTTTTTTTTAACAGTTTCCTGCTGTTGAGTTACATTGTTATGACATCAAATTAGATCTTTCAAATTTTCCCAGAGTTCTGCAGAGTAATTTCAACTCTGCATACTTGGATCGTGCTTGAAATTTTATGGTGGTTTGCCACTTCAATTATCATTTAATAAAAAGACATAAAAGTTTAGGAAAAAATATTTTAACAAACTTTTTTCACAAGTATTACCTGTGCAGTAGATGTGTTATTATACAAGAGCTTCTAACAATGTTATTGCACCGGCAACCAAATTAAGGAATGTTTAATAGTTAATGTATACAGGATGTTTTGCAGTGAGTTGGTCAGACTGCAGAAGCATGTTCTAGAGGTTATTTGGATCACAAGTCCTAGTATTTTACATTGCTTTAACACTGATACTGAGGTAAGTGAATTGTAACTTCGATCAAGTTGATTGTTAGTTTAGTGAGCTGGCTGTGCTGGTAATGTTCAAATCCAGTCCACTTGTAAGTCTTTGCTGATGTGGTTGTGCTCTGTTGTGCAGAAATATTACTCAAAATGCCTCTTAGGATGTATACCAGTTTTAAGACTTAGGTATAGATGGGAGGTTAACATTAAAAAGAGATCTTCATGAAACACGATGAGAGAGCACAGGCTGGATTGAGCTGGCTCATGATAGGTCAACATATATGGTGCTGTTATGAATATGGTAATGTACCTTCAGGTTCCATAAAATGTGGATTTCTTAACTAGATCTGGAACTGTTAGCTTGTGAAGGACTCTGCTCCATGTAGTTAAATAATTACTTATTTTAGTTAGCTAACCTTTAATGTGTATAGAAGAAGCATATGTCAGCATTCATTGTCATGCATTTTCTGTAGTGCAAGTGGTAGGGCTGCTTGAACAGAAGATTAGCAAGGGTATTCTCATCATAGACTTGTGTATCAAAACACATTTTACAATGTACACAGAATTTTGAGGGAGACTTGTTTTGTTCTCACACCCACTTCTTGGAGAAGGTGTTCTGAATGTAGCATAGCCAAGGCCATATATGAATGTATGCAGAATTTTCATGAGTATCTTTTACAGGGAGATCACACAGTTCGTACACTGTTTTGTGAAGGGCTTCAAATCCTGCCTGACATTCGGAATTCTGAATCTTACGCACAGTGAAATTTGCATGGACTAGTACAAAGTAATTTTCAGCAATAGTTTGCTGAAAACACATGTTGTATAGTATTAGGGAAGTACCACCTTGGACCACACTTTATTGATGGATGTTAGCAGCTGCTTATTACAGATATTTTCTAGGAAAGGAACTATTGCACTATGTAGAGGATGTGCCCTTACCAGTACAAGGATGACTGTAGCTGCATCATGATGGGCATTTCCACATTTTGGCAAGGAGGTTACAGTGTTCATGTACAAGAAATATCCAGGAAAATGGCTAGGAAGGAGTGGTCCAATTGCATGGCTATCTCAGTCACCCAACTGAAGTTAATTTGATTTATTCCTTTAGGTTTGCATGAAATCTCGAATGTGCTACAACAAGGAACACAGAAAAAAGGCAGCAAAGCCACTGTTGGAGCAAAATATGAAGTGGAACATATTCAGGGGGAAAATTGAGTGGATGGAACCATGATAACGTTTGTACATCACAAATTCATCGTTTCAGAAATCAGATTCTGCTGTAAACATTTAGGCCCTTAACTAGTAACGGTTAATTGAAAATTGATTCTGCATTCATATACTGCAGGACACTCACATTTAATTCAATAATGGTGTCAAATCAGTGTATGATTTATGGGAATTTTTGTTCCACTTGGCCCCTAGAACTCATTCCTGAAGTTTGGCCAACTCATCACAGAACTTACAGTGTATATGAAGTCATTGTTCGTGCATCTCCACATTTTTTTCTTCAGTTGTGCTTTCAACTTCACAGGTTATGACTGGAACAAAGGGGTGAATTACAAGACACTTCTTGAGACATATCGTTTCTGTGGATTTCAAGCAACAAATTTTGGCTTAGCAGTAGAAGAAATTAATAAAATGGTATGCAACATACTTAACCATGTTAATAATTTTGTTTTGTTACGCTCTTCTTTGTCAAACTTGAACTAATTGCCATTCATTTTATTATTTTTCTAAATGGTCAAGCTGTCTTGTCGTGCCAAGCCATTGCCTGAAGATATGGAAGATGTGTCAGAGGAAGATGAATTTATTCGACGAAATAGTAGCTGCACTATCTTCTTAGGCTTTACTTCGAACATGGTATCTGCTGGCATTCGTGATACTATCCGCTTCCTTGTTCAGCATCGCATGGTGAGAGTCCTACCAGTTGTGTTATGTTGTGCACTACAAAACTCCATATGGCAGAATCCAGGTTAAAAGCTGTAGTCACATGTTTGACCCTTGTTTAATTTACTGAAATTTTTGGTGTCCAGTCAAATGGTGTGTGTGGTTGTATTTCTTACTTTTCCCACATACATGTAGCTTGTGAGCAACAGTGGTGGCTCAGATTTACTTCCAGATTTTGAATTAAATAATATTAATATCCTAAAGTATGTTTCACTGGCTGAATTAAGAAATAATCAAAATGCGTAATTGTGTATTTGTGTAAAATGTCATAGTATGTATACCAAATTTAAGGTTCTCATAATGTGGTCCATGCATTAAGATACTTTTAATTTGTTGCACTGCCACACCATGTAAAGTCACACTCTTCTGTTGCATGCTCTGACACCATTCTTATCAGTTGTTTTTCATGTCACGCACAACAAGGCACAAGTAAAAATATGTTCTACCTTATTTCATGCAGTAGATGGTTAAAACTGGTACAGATTTAAGAGCCAGTGCAGGGTAGATGGTACAGTACCTAGGGAATGGACTGGACCATTAAGAAATCCTTAAATTTTGGGCAGGGGTAAGAGATTTTTCTCTTTTCTCCAAGTAGTCCTGGGGCCCAGTGGATACCAAGGGGGCTCTTACCCTCAGATCAACTTTCCAACACGTGAAGCTGACTACTTATCTCCATCTAGTGAAAGGTTTAAGTATAACAGGAGCTCTGCTTCACTTCCCACTTATGACTTCATGTCGTGCATAAAGACAACTCTTTACCCTTACAGATCTAATTATGTGGCTGGGGCACTGGTTGTAGGGATTGGCAACTAAATTTACACTGTTTACGTACAGTACAAGTGATCCCACAAAGTCTCTGGCTGCAGGCAGACCTACAGTTAGCAAGACTAGGCTCATGTCATAAGTGGGGATAGTGCACAAAGTTTTGTGCGCGTAGATCAGTGTGTTTTTGCAGTTGAAGCATTGGAGGTGCCTGTATTCTTGTTGAAACTCTCATCAGTAGCAAGAATATGAGTAGGAGGCTGCCCAGTCCCTTCTGAGGTACTAGATCATCTGTGCTGTCTACCCTCAGTAGCAGTGGCAAGTGGGTGGGTTGGGGTGGACACTTGGCCTCCAATACGTGGTGGATGCTATCACATGACAGGTAGGAGGACCGTATGGTTTGTGAGACTCGCGCTGAAGGTTGTCATTTAAAATCACACGGTCTTTGTGAAAGTACTCGAGGGATACTCCATGAAAGGAAAGTGTTTTTCTTTTGTTGCTTTTACACAAAGGAAGACAACTTTGTAGGTGCTTTGTAGTAGTTGTTATTCACAGACTGGGAAGTTAACACTGGGTGAAGTTTTTTGTCTACCGCTCTCTTTTGAAGGTAGACTGCATTGTAACTACAGCAGGAGGTGTAGAAGAGGATTTTATAAAATGTCTTGCTCCAACATACATTGGTGATTTCCATTTGGAAGGTCGCAAATTACGAGAAAAAGGGATTAACCGAATTGGGAACCTTCTGGTGCCTAACGACAATTACTGCCTTTTTGAAGACTGGGTGATGCCACATTTGGATGCTATGTTGAAGGAACAGAAAGAAAAGGTAATCTTTTTCCATAATGTTTAATGACAGTATAATGTTTTTGCTGAGACTGATGCACACATGAAATTGTGAAGTTTCTAATAAGGTTCCAGTTAAATATATTGTACAGTAGATATATTACTGTATTAAACCTTGTATTGGACAACCCTGCATGGTAGGTGACCTTCCTTTTCAGTCTTCATTTTCAGGATATGATGTATGCAAAACATGTTTATTTTTGTGCACAATTATACAGTGCCTCATCATTTTTATATGATGAATTAGAAATATTTCTTATCATATATTCTAGTGAATTTGGTATGTGAGGCTAGCCATTGTGAAGTATAGTGCCAGGTGATAAAACTGGGAGTGCTTTCTCTATTGTACTTATTCTGTTATTATTACATGATCTCAGTTGAAGATTACCTTCATCACTTTCATGTCTGTCACCTCTGATGCAGTCCTTAAGTTTCAGGAAGGATGGGCATGATTTTTCAGCTTGCTAAATTTCTAATCTATCACCTACAAATGAGGTAGTCACACAGGGTTAACATATATTGTATTGGTGTTTCCCTGAAAATTGACAATGCAAAGGGAGGCCTTTATATATTGTGGTAAATACAGTATACAGTATAACATAAACACAATTTTCAAGGACACTGACATGTTTGTGGGCCAAAAAATATAATCAAGTGCAGGTTCCACATGCCTCAACTTACAACTAAATATACATGTGTTCATGTATAATTCACACATTAACTTCATGGGAAATGTAACTGTGTGTTGATAGCTCAGTCAGTAACATTACCCACCACAGCCTGGATGGCTAGATTTTAATATGTGGCAGGACAAGAGATTTTTTTTCTTCACAATCATTTATGCTGTCAAGTATAAAAAATCCCTTGTTGTATAGGTATGCTGGTTTTCAGGATATGTTAAATAATGATGCATTTATTACAAAGATTGTTCAGAGTTGAATTAGATGAAAGGATGATGATTGCATGTGGTAAACTTGAGAGGACTTCAGAGAAATTGGTTGTTGACTGTTTAATACAAGGGGGAGTCAAATGAAAAACTTAAGAGTGCGATAAAAATTTGAAACAGAGCTCGATTGTTTGTAAGTTCACAACACTGATGCTTATGGTTTGAAGAGTGGCTGACAGGTGGCAGTACAATGCAGGAATGCAACACGGCGGCATAGTAGTAGTGGAAAGATGGTGGCCCTGCTTGCAACATGCAATTTAAGGTTTTCATATGAATCACCCTCTTATACTCTCCAGGTGTGTGCCTTGAGTTATTTAGGAAAACCACATGGAGCTATGGCAGTTGAAGTATTCATTTAGATATTTGCTGAATGAGTCTTATGTTAGCCCACTCATTCCCTGTTGTCTAGTCTTTAAAAAGTAAGGGCTTTGCCAAATGTGCCTGGGGTACTTCTTGAGACTGAATGCTGCAGTCAGGTGGTTAACGCTCATTTTTTATATTTTGGAAGTTCCAATTTAGAATCTCGGCTTGAAGCCTGTTTATTCTGTCAGGTTGTTGTGGTTTTCCTTAGTCTCTCCTGGCATATGTTTGGACATTGAAGACAATTATACCTTAATATTGTACATCTTCCATGCAATTGGTACACATAAATGAGCTTATTACCAACAATTTCTACTTGTTTATAGATACATAAATACTCATACAAGTTTTGGCAGTGATTTATAGCCAAAACGTATAGGAGTAGTTATATATCACTGAACAAGTGCAGTTTGTTCATAAGCTTATTTATCAGTTATAACTGTTGCCTTCTGCATCATTTCCAGTTTGCAGTTATCGTACCAGTTATAATGATGAGAACGTGAAAACAGTTGAAATGTGTCATTACATAATGGTAACTCAAAACTGAGTCATTGTCATCTTTGTGACTGCTTTAGGGTACACTCTGGACTCCATCAAAAGTAATTGCTAGATTAGGAGAAGAAATTGGTGATCCGAGTTCCATCTATTACTGGGCCGCAAAAAATAAAATCCCTGTGTTCAGTCCAGCCCTTACAGATGGTAGCCTTGGTGATATGATGTATTTCCACTCATATCGCAACCCAGGACTGGTGCTGGACATTATTCAAGGTAAAGGGAAATCACTGGGCTTTTTTCTTTGCATTTTGTCACTGTGCTTTAAGGACGTCTGGACTTTGACTTAAACGTTTTGTATTCTACCAGTGAAATCAGAAGTAAGCAGGTTAAATTTATTTGAAAACTTGATAAATGTACTGTTTACATTTAAGGAAAACAGATGAAATAAGACATTAATACTCTTTCTGCCAGCAAACCTGCTGTTTGCAGAATGGCCAGCGCATCCATATTTGTACTACTCGCAAGAAGCACTTGAAAAACACAGAAAGAACTGCATGTGTAAAGCAAAAGATTTCCAGTGATGTTACATACTTTGTCTAGTGACTAAATTGGGAACTGCTTCATCAAACCACTTTCAGAAGGTCCTGCACTTTCTCCTGCACTGTCCTAATCCAACCATGGCCTTCTCTGATCATGGCCAGGTACAGACACAAATGTGTTAAGCGGAGTGTGAGACCATGAACCTCCCTGACCGTGGAATCAAGGACTGCTTGTAACAAAAGTTTTCGTATATTAGCACTGAAAATATATTGAACCAGAATGTAACTGTATAAAGTTGTATTGTAAGTGCATTTCTCTTACTACAGATCTTCGCCGTTTAAATACAATGGCAGTCAAAGCTGTAAATACAGGAATGCTGATAGTTGGTGGGGGAGTAATAAAGCATCACATCTGCAATGCTAATCTAATGGTAAGATATTGCTCTGTGTAAGTATTCATCATTGATTCAGTGCACATCCATGCATGCCCTCAGGATACTGGCACCATCCTGAAATTAGAATGTGTGCTATAAATTAAAAAATGATATGAAGACTTAAATTAATGAATGTGAAAATTATAAATCTTGTCCTATGTAAATATTCAAAATAGTCAACCTCCTGAATGTCTGTAATCTCATACTGTAATAGTTTATAACTTATCTCTTATCACCACTACCAGTAGTGGCATTTAGGCTGATGGGCATGCTTCATACCCTGTGATGCTTAGTGAAGAAGAAAACAGGTATAGCTCTTGTATGATGCAACTATAGAATTTGGTTAAAAACTCTTGCTGTATTTTTCAGAAATAGTTTTTTTCTTGCTGTAAAAGTCTGCATGGTTCTTGCAGAGAAATGGAGCTGATTATGCAGTTTTCATCAACACAGCATCTGAGTTTGATGGCGGTGATAGTGGAGCTCGTCCAGATGAGGCTGTCTCATGGGGAAAGATCAAGAAGGAAGCTTCTCCAGTGAAGGTGTTTAAGAGAATCCTTTTAGGCATAAATAACTATTGTGTATTCTTTGCATAAACTTTGTGACATAAAAGCATATATGAGAGGTCATGTTTGTTCATATATATAATGACTTATGTTTTAGGAATATTTGATTAATTTTTACATGTTTGTTTTCTTTATTTTTTATTTTCAGATACATGCTGAAGCGACTTTAGTATTTCCACTGTTAGTGGCAGAAACATTTGCAACGCGATACCATGCTACTAAGGTGAAAGCCGAGTCAGATGTATAAGTATGTACTGTCCTTGAATTGGATTTTAAACTATGTGCTTGCATGTCTTGAGAGAGAACATGTGGCTGACATAAAAATAACTTACCATTGCTTCATATGTGAACCAGACTTCATTAAATTGGGCACCTAAACTTGTTCCTATTTATATACCCGCCCCCAGTATTTCACCACCTAATCTGAAATCTCAGAATATAATCTAATTGTGCAGGAGTCAGCACAGAGTTACAACAAATTTAACCACAGGATGGTGAAATAAATGCCATCCAAAATACTGTGTTGTTATTTTGATCCTTGTGATTCATGCCATAAACTGTGTTACTTGCACTTCCAATACATATGCCCAACTTCAGAGGTCCAGCTCACTAGAATTGTATATAACTCTTGGTGACAGTTTAAATAAACATTATCAGGTGGTATACACACACCAGAATCTGCTGCAGGATAAACTGAAGTCTGCATGTATGAATGTGCAATATATGCCCCATGTTTCAGAGATAGAGCCAGTCTCTGCTATTATCAGGGGTTCATTCATTCATTCATTCATTCATTCATTCATTTATTTATTTTGCATTGTGTAAATCCGTACAAGGTCTGAACAACCTAAAGGATATAGAACTTGTCATATTTCTAATAATATACTTATAGAATAAGTGTATAAAAGGTTACATCTTAAAATAAAGCCTACAGGATACAAGTATAGTTATCACAAATTAAGAGAATACAGAGTATATACATTACCAGGAACATACATAGTGGTCCTATAATTAATTTAATACATTTGTTTTACATTTGCTTAGTTGTTACCACTCATAATCCTTATAATTTTGCTGATAGTATTCATCGACACTATAGAAAACATATTGTAGAAGAAATTTCTTCAATTTAGATTTGGAAAGGGCTATATTGTTCGAAATATTTTTAATTTGTGGTCGTAGGTGGTTGTAAATTTTGCATCCAGAGTATGCAACACCTTTCTGGACCATTGTTAGGCCTGTTAATGGCAAATGCAAATTACTATTATGACGGGTGTTTATGTCATGAATTTGTGAATTAAGTGAAAATAATTTCTTGTTAGTAGCAACAAAAAGAAGTAAAGAAAATATGTA
>Ga0123354_10012767_pt1 | contig 13016 bp, 8 predicted proteins | sample TergutLab28metaG_2_FD_97872 | JGI IMG/M metagenome (GOLD analysis project Ga0123354, IMG submission 97872) | Labiotermes labralis P4 segment gut microbial communities from Petit-Saut dam, French Guiana - Lab288 P4 | ecosystem: Host-associated > Arthropoda: Insects > Digestive system > Gut ...
CCACACAAGCACACACACACACACCACACACACACAAGCACACACACACACACCACACACACACACACACACAAACACACACACCCCACACACACACACACACACACAAGCACAAACCCACACACACACACACACCCTACACAAGCACACACACACACACACCACACACACACAAGCACACACACACCACACACACACACACAAGCACAAACACACCACACACACACACACACACACACACACACGTGGCCCTTGTTTTACGCCTTTTTGCTTTAACGATCCTTGGCAGTAGACACCACTTCTTAATTTACGCCGTCTCATTTTTGGTTTAGTGCTCTTTGGCTTAATGCACCCTATTATGCTAACCCCTGTCTATTCTATTACTTCTTTGGGAACACCCTTACCTATACATGTCTTTTTTTTATTTACGCCCATTTTTTTTCAGGTACACAACCGTGTCGCAAAACAAGGGCTTAGCCAGTTCTCTTGACAGTGGCGCTATCATGTATTTCCAAGCAGGTTAGAATCTAACAGTTTGGAGATTACAAAGCTAAGTAAAATGGACGTAATCTTGATTTCCTCACGTCAGGTCGTATTAGACTTACGTCTGAATACAGTCAACTTATTTCTCAGAACGTGCCTTCCAGCGATTCACAGACGTAAATATATTTTTAGACGGTCACGCAATTCTTCTGAACAGCACTGTGAAATTCCTGGTCAATAAAAATATGGATTCCAATGAGTACCGCTTCTAAAAGAAGAACTCCGGTGACTCAGGCGGAAGTAAACAGTTCTTTGGGTAATGCAAAGGTCAGATGTGTGTTTTTACGATCCAGGTAGAAGCGGGTCATGGCCCACTTCAGACTAACTATTCTAACTTGCAATATGTCCCTTTTATCCTAGAAAAACTCAATAAGAAATTGTAACGATGACACCGTTCATGTAACAAAAACCAATAAATTGAACATTTACAATTGACGGTGAGTCTTGAAACGTCCTGGGTTTCGGTAATCACTTATAGGTAATTTTACTTCAGAGTTCAATTTTTGCACCGATAACACAATACATGTCAGTGTTAGCCCACGAAAAATGTCGCCCTCTAATCCTCGGCATTCCACAACGCCAGGAATAAGCCCCATCTCACTTATCAAGTGATGTAACAACCAAGATATGTTACCAGCACTAAATGGACCAAATTACGGACAGGCCATCACGTACGTACAAGAAAACGTAAGAATAATCAAATTTATTTGCCGAATTCCTCTACCAAATTTGAGGGGTTTCTTGCGTCACAGTGTCAGCGGCCTGGCTGCAGTGGATCATAAAGACTATTGTAACCACACACCCACACTAATAACCACTAGCATCCGACCACTTTCGGGCGCCAATAGGTAACTCTCCTAAGATCTACTGATACAAGTCGGCCGCTGTTCATACGTCTATAGTGAGGCATCAACTCAGAGTTCATCGTACAGCCGAGCTCCACTCAGGGAATATTTTGCGTTCTCGATATTAATGAAGCGTGTAGACATCCAACTCCAACTTTGAAGGGTGTAAGTAGTTTATTCGAACAACTACCAACCAAGTGCCTGCTGTACCTCAACAGAACTGCCCGCCGATACCGCAAAAAGCTGAGTACCGTTAGGGGAAAAAGTACGTGACTTCGGTTCAAGACCTTTAGCAGTTATCTCTTCTTTTAATTGTGATTCTCTGTAGAAAGCTGAGGAACCCTCGCACTAGCAGTTAAAGACGCTGACAGCTCGCGCATTTCTGATGAAACTGCGACTTTGGTCAGAATCACATAAGTACAGAATACAAAATTTACATTCTAAGCTTCTGTTAATCCGGTCGACGTAAAATTCAAGAGTTCCATTCCTACAAAACTGATAGAAATCATTCCGATTTTCATCCGAGTAAGGCAGTCCTTGGATTCGAACTCAGGCTGCCCTGCTACACCATACACCATACTTTATCACTGACATTTATCTGTACTTTTTCCATTGTCACTATGTAACAGAAAACAACGTTTCGGAAATAACGGTTTCCTTCTTCAGCTGTATAAAAACAAATCGCAAACCGAATAATCATTCATAAAAGAGATATACAACACCCGAATATTTAAAAAAAAAATTAGTGTAAGCCACCATGACCACGCCTATTAAGGTACAAAATAATTACAAACATAAAAATTATAAAAATTGCCACAGGTCACCAACTAAAAAATTATAAAATCATCATAAATTCCCAAATAATAAATGTAATAAAACCTAAGAAATCAACACCCCGTGTCAGCAAAAACCAGAACCATCAACTAAAACAACACCTATAACCCTAACGTATTTCATATTTCTGCCCCCATCTACGGTTGTCACCTTCATAGCACATGTAAGGTTCATTCTGCGATAAATATGATTTGGTTTGGCACTGCCAGCTGCCGAACATCGATTAACAACATAGATCTCTTAACTCTGAACAGTACCGCAAACAAACCGTCATGGTTTAACGGTGACTTCATGTGTAAGTGCTCATTAACTTCTCACAACTCACAGTGGGTTGCAGAAGGCAAAAATAAAAGGAAAAAAACTTATATTTTCAAAATCCTTTAAATCCAAATAATTTTATTTGAATTACCGTTAGATAACCTTCGTATTTTAGAGTTGGAAAAACGAAAAGTAATTTTCCCTATAGTTACATTTCAAGAGGACAAACACTTAATTATAAGGTGCAAGTATTCAGCATGTAATAAAGCTGCACTGTTAGCTTCAGGCCTCACGTTCGAAGATAAATTCTACAAAATTGTGCGAAGACTGACATTCTGTATACTCAAAAACTCAGTTCCTACCTCACAGAGGATACACTGCTCGACCATTTTGAAGACCAGCCGATTAATGTTGCTTAAGAAAATGATCGGATGTTACTGGGAAAATCATCCAAGTCATACACACAAACAAATTGTGTAGAAAAACGTATTTGGTTAATGTTAAAAGCACGTGGTGCATTTTTATCACTGGGCCTTAAACGACAATAACTCTTCAATTCCTGATGCCAGAGATGGTCACAACACAGGTAAGTGAAATATGCTACTTTCAACAAGAGGGTGAACAGAATCAAGATATTACTATATACATTAAGTGGGAGTACAAATACGTAAAGGCAGGCACAAAATAATCCGATGATTATACATTTTTCTACGGGAATGCCAGGTGAATAATAATTTCGCGAAACACTTTCTCAGACAAACGTAAATCCTATCAGCAGTTAAGGGGTTAGATTCTGCAGGTGTCATATGTAAATTACGAAAGGCAATAAGCTTCGTTTGTGAGTGGGTCACATCCTCGGAGCAAGTGGAGCGAAATGCGGCCAACACTCGCATGCATGCAGCGGTACATAGATTGTGCTGCCATATTCAGCATTCAATGTTTTGTGTTATTCCCTATTGTGCTGCGTGTTATGCACACTTGAAGTACGGACGGCCGTCAAGAAAATGATCTAAAATTAACTGAGCTATTGCACATGAAATAAGCTTCCCCAACAATGCATCAGAGGAATATGATTGATACTATTAGGTTATGTGCACATAATTGGGTAAGCACCATATATTAAAAGATCTTTTTTTCTTCCATTATGAGTGCTGTTTTATTGCGAATTAGAAGGCATTTAAATTAGGAATGAGTCTGAAGATAGGGTTAAACAATAAAAACGGGCCGCGTTTGTGTAAAAGTCACGACGGCAGACGCACGGTTTTGAAGTCACCACTGCTGAGATGACGCTGATCACGTGTGCTGTGCTTGCCCTTTCACAGCCACTCATACCAACATATACATCCACCACTTCAACTTCACTGCACTCATTCATAGCTAGTACTAAATACAAAGCTTCGGGTTGCGCGACTTTTCGGTCACCCCGTAGAACGGGAGGGTGTAGACTGGATTCATCTGGCTCAGGAAGTGGATCAGTAACGGGCGTTGTAAAAGCTGTAATGAAAATTCGGGTTTCGTACAAGGCGGAAAATTCCTTAATCAGATGAGCGACATTTAACTTCTCAAGAGGGACTGTGCTTCATGAACTAAGTTAGTCATGCAGAACAAGCTAGGCAATGACTAGACATAATTGCTGCCCAGTTCGAAAGGCAACCGACAGCAACTAAGCAGATGCGTTACTTGTGTAAACTCATGAATACAATAAAAATATGCATGTGGGTTGGACGATTTCTTAGCCCAGAAATTACTTAACAAATTGAATCAAAATTTGTAAAGCGATTACAGAATTCAAGGGTAGAAATGGATGAAGGAATGGATGGACAAAAGGTTCAGTTCATACACTTCGTATATGGAACGCATAACACATACACAGGCTATTATTAATGCTAAATATATCGTACAGTTACAATCCCGGATATGTAATACATTAGTTTGAAGTCGTGCTGTTGTGACGACCAACACGATCCACAAATAATACGAAATGTCACTGGCCGCTCTGGGGGTTGTACAGAAACAATAACAACAACAAAAAAATCGATCCCCTGTGCATTAAGGAAAAAGGCAAAAGGTCAGTGTGACACGTATTTTTACTTCACTGATCCCTACCCCCACGCTGATATGACATGTTTCACTTTTAGTATCCGACCATTGAGTGGTAAACGATATCGACTCATGATTATTGTGATTTTTGCTTCAAGATTCCTTCTTCATAATTTCCTACTTATATATGTTTCCTTGCTCTTCGAGGCCAAAAACCATGCGTGCATAAGAAACATCAATTTGCAATTGAAATCTCCAATGTCAAAAATTGTTCTCATTAACGGAACAGACTCGCCTATAGAAGTAATGAGGCTTATCGTGGTTTTAGCACGTTCCAGAGGAAAAGTGGGATATTACGTCAAAACACAGTAGACACGACCGCAGAATTAAGAGCATTAATATATCATTATCTTACGTCATGCAGACGAATCAGCGTCGTTACAAAAGAACAAGAGAGGCAATGTACGAATAAACGCAACACTAAGACGCGTTCGTGCAACCATCGTCCCAGTGCAAAAGCAATAAGTATTACATATTCTGAGCTTGTGTTTGTAGCCTCAGTTATCCGGCATGCAGTGCGCATGCGCCATATCGTCATATGTGGCCTGCCCGGTTCTACAGTATTCTTCCACATTATCTCATAAACGGTACGATATTCGCAGAAAATTATTGAGCATGACATGCATGTTTGGACTTTCTCCACAAATTGTGTGTGAAACATTTCTCATTCTTAGAAGGACTGAGCGAGATATGAACAAGAATCTACAGTGGTCTTCATGTAAAGTACCCGTCATTGTTCTTAGATTTTAACAAAACGTGAATTTCCTCGACAGATTTTCGAAAAATACCCAAATATGAAATATCATGAAAATCCGGTCAGTGGGAGCCGAGTTGTTCCATGTGGACTGACACTCGGATGAGTGGACTGACAGAAACACAGACATGGCGAACCTAATAATCGATTTTCGCAACAATGCGAATGCGCCTAAATAGGTAATCAGTGATTCCCTAACGAAGTAACATTCGGGACCGCGTTCTGTGGTTCCATTTCACCTACATTTCCCCAGCTTTTACGGCTGTAAAGCTGAACCAGATCCAATTAGTTCACTTGTACGCACTACTCATTACGTCATATTGTCCATGTTCTCACGTTATCGTACCCAAAAAATGTTCACCGTCAACACAAAGCAGACCAATGAACTCTGCCCTGTGTTAGACTAATTTCGTTTATATTGTCCTGCCAATGTTCTTGTGCTACACGTTAATATTGGGTCTGTCCGTGCGACTATGCTTTGGTATCCCAAATATCACATCTAATTACACAGCACAGCGCAGTTCTGACTTCACTACAATTCCGAACGCTCACACTCTGACACACGTTCTGTGCCTTCTCGACATTTTTTTACGCAATACGATGCAGTACATGCATCTACACTACATGCCCAAAAAATTACAAAATGCTTTTGAGGCAGGATTTCCAACATAAAAGAAACTAGATCCTGCATTGAGGCGAAAGGGCCACGAGAATGTAGACTATGTTGCCCAGTATGCAGCCAACTTAGTTTTATCTTTCCTTCATTGTTGATGGCATAATACTTCGATTGTTTTATAATATACGTGAGACAGACCAACAAGATGCATACTTTTTCTCATTAATTTATTCCAATCAAACTATCCTCTACATGTTTCAAACAAATAATTGTTCATCTTCAAAACAATTATTTGTTCGAAACGTATACAGGATGGTTTAATTGGAAAAAATTAATGAGAAAAAAATTTGCATCTTGTTGGTCTCTCTCACGTATATGTATCACGAAGCACGGTTCAGAGAATATAATGCTATATAATACGTTCAGTCAACTTTTCCATGGGAGGTGTGTAGTTTAATACTACAGCCACACACGGGAATAGAATTATTTTATTGATTATATACAATATATTCCAAATGTCATCATGATGACCACCAATACATCGTCCTTTAAATTTAAATCCTTACTTTGTATGCGGCCTTTAGAAATGTGTCACATTAGTTAAGAGCCAATTCCAATTCCAACAGAAATAACGTGTAATTCCAATCTCTAGTTGTGGTTTCCACTAATCCACCCAGATACATTACCATCACAATGAAGGTTCAGCGGGTATTCAGTGTACATTTACGTAGCTCACAATAAAAATGAGTAGCTCAGTTGTACTCATGTACAAGAGTTTGCTATTCAGTTACATACGATATACATTCTACACGCGATCTTGGTAAACTCAGGACAGGAGAAATTCTAAAGGCGAGTTCTTCAGTTAAATTTACTTGAACTGCACGTTAAATTAGATTGCCAGACAAGCAGCATTGGCGACAAGTGCGAAATTCCGAAAAAAAAAATATACAAGAACAGAATGCTACAGAATCGCAGGTCGTATTGTGTTCATGGACTCTGAGATGCTGTACGTATACAGGTGAAGGTAAATATGTGCCTATGCAGGTTATAAAGGCGCGTGGAGGGGGGGAGGATGTTCAGTCCCACTCTTTCTACACCTCCAAACTTAACGGAGCTGAGCAACCAGTTCCACATCAGCAATCCACACAAACACAAAATCCAAACATTGTACGATCGTTTCGTAAATAAACGAACCCAGTGCTATAATGTTCGGATGTTGTGGTTGTGTGAATTAAATTGCTAATGATTAATTAGTCCAGCGAGATGATGTGATCAAAATTGAATATGATGTATGATGCGATCAAAGCCGGTGTTAATACTTATTACTGCCGGGAATCGAACAAAGATACGTCGATTTTCCAGCCAGTAGCTCCGTCGGTATAACAACTACGCTGCCCCGGTTCCATGTGGGTGTGTGTGTGCATGTATGTACATATAAACGTACGTGATTTTTCAAAACTTATCCATTTCTTAGTTGTCTTATCAGGGTGAAGAAATTATAAATTTTCAGCATCAGAAAAAGGTTATTTGCCGTCACAAAGACACTGTAAGCGAGACAAGTAATATTTGAATACAATTTAGCGAAATAAAAAAAAAATTCCTCAACATCCATTTCAATTAAAATTTACACATCAAAAGTGCATAACAACCAAAAACCTTCAAGCTTATTGAACTTCTAAATTAAGCCCATACACTCTACGCTCTGATCTTGTTGGTCCACCACTCTTATTACTTCATTATCACAATTTCATCTGTGTTACTTCCATTACTATTCATACTTTTGATAAAGAACACAATTAATTAGCTTCTCTAAAAGCAGACTCTAAACACTTTACTTCCGAAACCTGTGAAGTAAAAAACAGGAGAGAACAAGTACTGATATTGACTTCGATCAGGGGTTACAAAATTCTAGGAAAGAACTTACAATTCTAGACACCAAAAGCGACATGGAACAAGGTCCATACGGAGGATCCACAAATATTACGCATCACCGCCACGGCGCCCGGGATTAGTGCACCCCCGACTTAGCCTATTTATTTAATTACAAGTCTGTAGTATTTTTAAAGACATGTCAATATCTCAGATTAAACAGCGTCAGATTATAGTAAGAAGGGAAAAGTAGTTGACTAATTCGAGGTATTATAAGGACAAATGCCAAGAGGGACTCAGAAAAACGAAAAATTTGGGTCAGGATAGTCAATGTTGCAGCCGGGACTCAAATCGTTAACTTACCGAATAGAAGTAAGCCCCATTACTATTTCAGCCAGCTAACTCTGTAATACCGGTGACACCAGGATTTATTTTCTATAATATACTGCACTGGCTACTGTGATTCTAAAGCATCTGTAAAACCACCAAATAGTCATGGTTTTAAAATACTTCCAGACAGAATGGAAAGCCAGTGAAAGAACACTGGTTGGGTCCACCTAAAAGCCGACAGTTCCGGAGAAGTGGCAGAAACGTACCCGCGGAAAAAGTTTGGACACTAATTTCAGCAACTTCTAAAGTGTAAATCAGCGACAGAATATAGAAACTGACAGCAATAAAGTTATTCTTCATTAGTTCATTACAGAAAATAAATTAAGACTACTGTTTAATCTTCAATTGTAAGCCCAAATATTAAAAATATGTATGACAGGAAATTTCATTTATTATTGAAACATACGACAGAAAAGTTTAAAACGCTAAAATTCCGTTTTTTTTTCTATCTCGCATAAAGTACATGAAATATGAACATGCGGTTGTGTGGGCTTGCACAAAATATATTAACGTCAGTCACTTGTTTTCTATAACGTGAATTTAAAATAAAAACAAATATATCTCTTAAGAATCAAGAAGTTTTACGGTAATTCCTTTATTTTATATGTATCACTGGTGTCTCGCCGGTCCCAGTGGCCGCGCGTTCTAAGGCGTAGGTCTGCGGCCGCTCGCCTGCTGAGATCGTGGGTTCGAATCCCACCGGGGTCATGGATGTTTGTCTGTTGTGAGTGTTGTGTGTCGTCAGGTACAGGTCTCTGCGACGAGCTGATCACTCGTCCAGAGGAGTCCTACCGACTGTGGTGCGTCGTTGTGTGTGATCTATAAACCTCAAGAATGAGGAGGTCATGGGCCGCGTTGGGCCGCAGCGCCACAGGAAAAAAGAAATCACTGGTGTCTCAGGCTGCTTTTTCCTTTATTAACCATTAAAACAAGGCAGTGACTTTAGAATGATTCGATCTGTAACAGTTGCTACCAATCAGGATGACGATTAGGCATATGGTTAGATTTAACATCTAGACGGTGGGGAAATAGGGACGTCTAATGAAAGTCAAAGAAGTGCGTATGTGGCAAGTTATGTGAAGTATTCAGCCATCACAGATTAGTATGTCACGAAACACAAAAGCCCAGAAAACCTGCACCCTCTCATTTCTGACAGTAAAGTATCATCAGCCTGACAACTCCGTCTCTAGCCACCAAACCGACAGTCCAAACACAGCAGTTCGTCATGAGACCCAGTCCTCAGTTAGTAAAATCCACCGACACTGAACAAGACTATTCAGTTACGGTCCAGCTGAATATTTTTCTCCAAAACTCGCCGCGTTCTTGCAAGAAGTCAAATAACGATATACTGCCTACATAAAACAATATACTAATTATTTTCTCCCCTAATTCGAGCTACACGCCTCGTCCGTCGTAATCACCTTGATAAATACTCAAGGATATGTTGAAATAGGAGTACATTTCACGAAGATCCAGGTTATATAATTTAACAGAGCACCCATCTATAAAATATATATATATATATATACACACACAAACATACATACATGCATACAAACATAATACATACATATATACGTAATACATACATACACACACATACGCACATACAAACATACACACACACACATACGCACGTACATACAAACATACATACACACACATACGCACATACATATATACAAACATACATACATACACACACATACGCACATACATACATACATACACACATACGCACATACAAACATACATACACACATACGCACATACATACATACAAACATACATACACACATACAAACATACACACACATACGCACATACATACAAACAGACATACACACACATACGCACATACAAACATACATACACACATACGCACATACATACAAACATACATACACACACGTACGCACATACATACATACGTACAAACATACATACACACACATACGCACATACATACGCACATACACACATACATACACACATGTGTGTGTATGTGTATTAAAGTACAGAGGCCTATCCGGTGAGGAGTGTGGCGATTAACGCCCTCTATCAAACACTGAGTCACTTATAAAAGAAAGTATGTACTTATGAAGGCCGCCTAAGATTAATGCCATCGGTCAAACACCGGAAGTAACTACATCGTTAGAGTGAATAACACACACACACACCTAATCGATCATAAATCATCCACGATTAGACACTTAGATTTGGCAATTTATAAATAAATCTTTTAAAGATTAGTTTGAAACTCGGGGAGCAAAAGGCAATGTGTGTGCGTCAGTGGGAGCAAAACAATAGACAGAAAGAGAAGGAACGATTGAAAGAAGAAATTATATGAAATGAAATCGGTCTTTAAAACTTGCAACTGTTGGGGGTGGAGAACAGCTACTGTACAACAGCACAGTACTTCCAAAACAAAACACGATAAAAGCGAATTTAGTTACCCCTATGCTATTTAAAGGCCAAAGCATAAAAATATATGGGAACTGAAGACGTAGCTCCACGTATGCTTAAGCTCGGTGCCAGACAGTGGTGAGTGCTCGGCTTCATGCTCAGGCCGCTTTACACCTTGGAAAAAAAACACCCTCCCGTCCCCGCCGTCCGCCGCCATTCCACGGTCTACACGAGACAGGCACCCGCGCGGACATCAAGCCGGTTTGAACGCTGAACAGAAGAGACAAATCTCTTAGCCTTCCCGGGAAGAAACCTCGATCCCCTGGACGTCCAGTAAAATACTAGTCCCTGTTCCTATGTATGACTGATAACAGCCTAATGAAGAAATCGCGTGGCAAAATAAGGCCACTGCAAAGTTTGACATGTTTAGCATACAAACACGTCTTCAAACACACATTTGCCATCTTATTCAACTGTTCACGGTCAGCGCAGTATTCCAACATTTACAGACGTCACACAAGACAAGGAGGCATTGAACCTGTTTCGCGAACTTGTAACTGCTGTTTTTTTATCTCAGTAATTAACCAACTTGATGCACAAAATTTTTGTTTTACAGTAAGTTTATTTCATGCCTCTACATGTTTCGAGCACATGTACTCATGTACATAAGTACTCATGTACCAGAGGCTGTGTAATGCAATTTTGACCTCCTGATGATGAGCAGATGTGCTCGAAACATGTAGAGTCATGAAATAAACTTATTGTAGAACAAAAATTTTGTGCATCAAGTTGGTTAATTACTGAGATAAATATACTGAGATGCACGTTCAGCAAAACGTCAAAATTTGTAACTGCTAGTTATCCTTTCATAACAGCGACCACAACTGCGTAGTAAACGTGTTAAGTAACACAATTTCACAATTTCAGAACGACACTCTTGACTGACATTTGTCTTGTTTTCAGCCGAAGTGTACGGTGATTCATTTAAACGGCCAGGTAACACACAATATTTGAAAATGTTATACAATTTTACATTGTAAAAAGTATTGTAAAACATACTGGATCTCATAGTGTGAATAAGATTGTATTGTGTTTCTTGCCTTACTTTGAAAAATACTGCAGTGGTGGCCTGATGATGGTCTTTTACAGATCGGAACATGTAGATAAATGTAAATAAAAAAACTAACTGCTTATGTTTGACGGATACATAACCAGTTGCTTTGAATGTCCTTCGTTGTTTTGTAGATGGCAAGCAACTGCAAGGAGCAGATTCATCCTTAACAAGCAAACAGTCACACATCTGGCTCAGCAACTTGCAGTCTTTTCGGAACACGAAACTTCAGTACCTGCTTTTGAATTCTGTCTTGAGCTACATAAGTCCAGTCCACAACCTCAAAACTTATTCCTTTCAGATCCAATTTAATAGTACCCTCACGCCCAAGTATAACTGTTCCCAAATAGTGGTCTCGGGGTATTCCAAGTAAGCTTTAACCTATAGTCCCCTACGCGCCATGAGTGTTAAATTTTGTCAAAGGTAGTAAATTTCAATACGCAGGATCAGGCGATTCCTGATAATGCGACATTAAACCACGTGTAAGGACGGACACAGCAAGGCCTCCCTTCGTTATATAAGATGTGAAACACAAGCACGGTACGAGGTCGTGTATGGAAACAGAATGAGGAAGATGTATTGTTGACACAATGCCAAAAATGGGACGTAATCATACAGTATAAGTTACGTTACGTTACCCTTAAAAACGTGCAACAGAAAACTGCTAACCGTGAGAAGACAGACATCCTACAGCGCTGACAAAAATAAACGACGTAATGTTCACAGCTCCGGACAGTTGAATGGGCGGTGTTAAAACGTACGCAACATTTTAACCTACAGAAGTTTAGGTACACCTACTTGTATTACAGAAGGAGAACGGGCTCTCATTTGGAGAAAATTGAACGGCAAATGTATTCATGAGCACTGCTTGCAAATTTTCAGTGTGCATCAATTATTAAAAAAAACACGGTGCGGGCAAGGCAAGGCATCGAATTGGACCTGTTAATCTTAACTTCTGCCTGCAGTGAGAAAAATAATAAAAGGATCCAAAGATAAAGTAAAGTAAAGGACTAAGGGCTATTTCTGACTACAACAAAAGCGACGTTGGCAGCACTGAATATGGTGATCGATATAAAGAGTTTAAAACTTCTCCCGTTTAAGAGACGGAATAGTCTAGGCGATCATTCTTTCGAAGGCATTACCCTACACGTAAGGGATTAAGTTTCATTCAGATACAAAGCGGCTAGAAAAACTCATGTCACACATCCACACTCACACACACACACACACACACACACACCACACACACATACACACACCACACACACACACACACCCACACACACACAC
>Ga0123354_10012768_pt1 | contig 13015 bp, 6 predicted proteins | sample TergutLab28metaG_2_FD_97872 | JGI IMG/M metagenome (GOLD analysis project Ga0123354, IMG submission 97872) | Labiotermes labralis P4 segment gut microbial communities from Petit-Saut dam, French Guiana - Lab288 P4 | ecosystem: Host-associated > Arthropoda: Insects > Digestive system > Gut ...
AAACCCATTCATACACACACTACAAAACAATATACAACCACCACAGCAACAATTAAAAAGAAATGCATATAGAAGTACCTAGTCTTAATGTCTTTAATTCACAGGTATAACACGCCAATTAAATTCTGTGATAACATCTTCAAAAATACGCATATTTAGTGAGGAAATCCTTCAAAACATGGCGGATATGTGAAACACATATCACATTTAGCTTTCCGCACGTAAACGAAGCGGCGCTGAGAGCTTCGGATGAACACAAATCACAAACTATCAATTCTGCATAAAACAATGTTTCATTACTGTCTGAAAATCCTCTCGGGCCGACAGCCGCGTAATTCGCCCGGACAGGATTTAATGGAATACTGTCGCCGCGAAAACTTCATCACTCATACTAATGTTTCGTTATTTACCGAACGTAAACAATGCGACGATACGAAATTTCGACGTTTGAATTGTGGTCAGTGGCTACAGAAAGTAGGTTAACTGCCGTCATTTTATATCCTGAAAATACAAACACTGAGTATATAACCTCAAACATATTTCAAAGAACACGTGGCGTACGTCGAAACAAAAGTTGGCGTTACGCATCCTAGCCAAGTAAAGCACCAATGGGTAGAGGCTAATCACACATAATACGAACTACACCCAAACTCTCAACCTATGATAGGCATTACTATCACAAGAACACTGTGTGGGTATTAATATCCTGTCTGGAAACAAGAGGATGTGACGCCAATACGTAGGGGACAAATCCTACTCTTCATTTCAAGAACGTTTACTCATAAACCGTTTCACTTTCAACAAATCGCACGCAAAAATTCCGACCAACTTTTTCTTCAAAATGGATGCGAGAACATTTGGCCCTTTCTCTTGTGCACTGTGAATTGTATTCATATCATCTTAAAAATTCACAGACTGCCGAGAAACGTCAGCTATGGCTTCCAACACAGCGTGTTTTGTTTTGAGATGATACATCCCCGTTGTGTCGGGCTGTTTTGAGTAAAAAAAATCTTTAACTGAAAAACACAACGGGGATGTGTCACCTCAAAATATGTGGAGCTAGGCAAACGTAAACCCATCGTTTCTCGAACTTCAAAAGGGGTAGATCTCGGGCTATTGCAGTGCGAAATGTCTTTTGAATATTCTTAACAACAGCCTATTAAAGGCTTAATAAGCCGAAACATATAGCCTATTTTATCCTGCTTTGTATGTTCTTTACGACTGTTTTGAGTATAAAGTTTATCTATAACGTGTTTTGTATCTGTGAAAATATTTTCTCCGCCCATCTGGCAAAACAATCCAACGAACTGTGGTTTTTAACAATACAAATTATAAACGCTGAGGTACATAACAAAAGTATTCCTTTCTAAACTTATTGCCGGATTCAGAGTGTTAAGCTTCTACCTTATGCAATAACCCATCGGGAAAGCAGTTTGATTTACTGGGTGAGCATAAAGTCTTTCCCCGATTACAAACATTTATTACAAGGGCTTTACATTGCACCTCAGTTAGAAGAGTTTCAGTCGTGGATAATTTTCCAACAAGATGGTGCACCTCCACACCGGGGTTCACATGTTCGTTGGTTTTTGGATGCAACATTTCCAAACAGGTGGAATGGGAGAGATGGTCCGACACCCTGGCCACCACGATCGCCGGATATCACCCCCCTTGACTTCTTTTTATGGGGGTATGTTAACCTTTTGACGCCTAATGTCAACTATAGTGGTCGTACCGCACCGCTAACCTCTAAAGTTGCATTTTATATATTTATTCAACAAATAGAGGTATTTTAAACATGGTATATACTCTCCGTTTTTTTCTCTTCAAAATGCAGTTTGTTTCGTAATTCTAACGTATTTGGTTCCTGTATTAGTCACATTTTATATACAGGGTGTGCTAAAATTAAAAAAAAATCATTTCGGCGCCAAAAGGTTAAGGAACAAGTGTTTTAGACACCAGTTCCAGAGATTACAAATTTCATGGCAAGAATAACAGACGCTTTTGCTACAATAGCTGAAGACATGTTGGAGAACACGTGGAGAGAAATTGATTATCGATTTGACGTTCTCCGTGCAACAAAAGGAGCACATGTTGAAGTGTACTAATGTGTTGTAAAAAACCTTCTTGAGTTACACTTTGAAAAAAAAAAGTTTGTATTCCACGTACAGTAGTTTTCTTGTAATAAATGTCTAATCAGGGAAAGACTTTATGCTCACCCTGTATTATTTAATGACACTATAAACCCAAAAGTGGATAGCATGGGACAGATGACAGTATGACTGTACAAGATGAAACGAAGAGAAGTGGGAAGGCAGCAGACCTGGCATATGTCACTGTATGGCTGTTACATTCATAATAAAGACGTCAGCCAAGAAGGTATAGAATAGAACAGTAGACATTTGGAGCTGACAAGACAGACATTCAAAAACACTAGTACTGGACACATTCTTCAAATGTTCCACTGTTAACTTTTAAAGTACCATTTATGTAACATTTAACCACTTAAAGCACAGTGGTCACTATATGCACCACCTGTATCTATCACTGAAAACCATACATTCTGCACACAGTCACATGTTTTTTGTATCATTTCCACAATAAACAGCAATCTTTTTTTGTGCAGCAAGAACCTACTAGTGCTTGTAACTGAGATATGTTTTCTGTGAGGTAGGAACTGAGTATATTACTTAGATTAAATTCAAGATTCCAAGGACCAATAAATGTCACCAAATATATCCCATCAACTGCACTAGAATTTGATACAACACTATACAAACATGTTAGTGTAGCAATGTATCTAATTTTATATATACAGAGTGAGCATAAAGTCTTTCCCTGATTACTAACATTTATTACATGAAAACTACTGTACGTGGAATACAAACATACAATTTTTTTCAAAATGTAACTCAAGAAGTTTTTTTACAACACATTAGTACACTTCAACATGTGCTCCTTTTGTTGCATGGTAATGGTAAAAAAAAAAGTTTGTATTCCACATAGTTTTCTTGTAATAAATGTTTGTAATCATGGAAAGACTTCATGCTCACCCTATATATATACTGACTTGTTATATTGCATGGAACATGTATAATTTTTTAATTTGGTCAATAAACGCCTGCACAATGAAGGGTGTCCATACCCAGATTTTGTCTCATATTACTGCATGGGATTTGATGATATCTCATACTGTCAGTGTCACATAGTAAATATTAACATGTTTTCACAAAGTAAATGTTAACATAAATTTAATTCTGGCCCACATTAAACAAACACAACATTCAACACTTTATATCACAACACAATTCAACATTATCAACTTCTTTGCAGCAATTCATCACAGAAAATGTTGTTCATAATGAACTAAAGGCCATTTTACAATCTACGACTCTCATTGGAAGAGAAACTTACTTTCATAAAATGTATGTTATGAACCATGATGCAAAACTTATGTACCCTTCAACCACACAACATTCTAGTGCTTATTTCTAGCCCTGAGAGCGACACGTGGTGAAAAAGATACAAACAAGAAATTAGAATATTTTTCTGTAATTTTCATATCACAATCCAAAAATTTATGTATTCCACATGACTAAAATTTCAAATGTCTAATAACATATCAGTATAATCAAATGTCTAATAACATATCAGTATAAAGGATCAACATAGAATCTGTCAATAAATTCTTCATCCATTCTTCTACCTCTGCACTTGTATGCATACATTTCTCCACATCACGAAATTCTACCATTCATTTCGCCATAAGAATTCACCACAATCCAACAGAAATGGCAAACTATCCATGAAATAAAAAATCAGCAAAAATACATTCACCAAAAATATTTATAAGACTTGAAGCTTTCGCAGCAACAGAATTCAATAAAATCTTCTCAGGCAGATAGCCTCATCAAGGTGTGAAAGTCCTCCAACGTTTATTAAAAGTGTACTCCACCACAGATCTACCCACAAGAAGCTGCCTGCAAGTTTCTCTGAAACATCACTATGTTATTTACCAGACTATGAGGCAATGCATCCCAAAAGGAGTGTTATCCTATATGACTGACTTAATTTGGAAGAGTCCTGTCTTTGAAGATGACACTTTGTAACTGTGCGTGCACCTCTGATATGATGCCATGAGCTAAGTTTGGTAGGTAAGAAGCTATCAACAAAATTACATGGTATCATATCTCAGAAGCCAGTAAAACAGGAATAAAACTAAACAAACAAAATGTAAAGGTCACAATGTACAAGTCCTGCTTGAAATGCCTACAGTTTCTTAGCTAGTCCAGAAATTCCCCACATTCTGTGGAACCTGAAGGTTCATTACTGGGTTCACAAGTCTTCCTCTGTTAAGTGCTAAGATTATATAACACTTGTGGCAGATATATATATATATGAATGGAGTATTGACAGCATGTACCAACACACGAAAGCTAAAATGTGACAAAAAATCTGCCCAGTGCCACTTTGTACTCCACAAATCCCAGGTGGACTGCCCTGGAATCAAACCTGGGTCCCCAGAGCAAGACACTATGGTACACCCTGCATTCCTATTCCCTCTCACACATGACACATGGCCTGCTCATCTATTCCTCCACAATCTGCTCCCCTAAGAGTACCTGGTAACACGTACAAATTATACAACCCCTCCTTAGGCAAATCTCTGTAGCCTCCTGCTACTGTCTAGCTCTCTGGATAAAATATATTCCCCAGCATCCTGTTACCAAACTTCCTCAATCTATGTTCCTCCCTCAAAATTACAGATCTGTATATTTAAATACTGACAATTTTTTGATAACAGATGGGAAGCCAAGCCTATAAGTCAATAACTTTCAAAATTAAACTGCTAAATTTAGGTAGAAAGTGTAAATACCAAATTCCTTTAAAATATGTTCACGCAAACAACAGTGATGACATGCACATGAGAGATTATGCAACAATACATATCTAAAAGAAGATAGTTGAGTATGATCCCAGTGTATCTTTACACAAGAATGAAGAGTGATATCACCCTGTACTGGCAATATAATCAATCACTGAATGGACAAGAAACAACAAGTGCAAATTCTAAGTAGTGCAAACAATATGTATTACAAGCACTAGCCAATGGTGTGGTGCAGACTATGGTTCAAAAGGATTAACACCATCTACAATGAGGCCATGGAAAGTAGTACCATGAATGACAGGGATGATGATTCTCTGGGCTTCTCACTATCTGTTTACTGTATTCCCTCCAAACCCCGTTGGCACTTTGTCAACCAGCCTAAAGTGATTGTTATAAGCAAATGCTATCTGTACTAACATTTGTGTGAACAGAACAGCTAGACAACTTGAAGGACATACTGTGAAGCAGGCTGATGAGCAGTGGTGAATCCTGATCTGGAGGTCATGGCTGGTGAAACTGTACCATGCCACATTGTGTACCCTTCCACTGGACCTGACCTCTGTATCAGGATTCACCACTGCTGGCAGATGCATAACTAGAAGGAGATGTGAAAGGCGTCAATTTATGTGAAATCTTTTTCGTATCAATATGGAAATGGTACTTTGGAAATGTTGCACAGTCTTCACTATTTATTGTAAATCATTTTACTTTCTTCATGTACTTCACACCGCTTTCCATTACGTTTCGCTTAAGCAATATACACGCAGAATGACATCAAGTAACACGACTTCACAGGAAATACAGTAGTCATATTCATGGGGGAGGAGAATCAGTGAAGTTCATGAATTATCAATCACATCAGTAACCACTATTTCGAACTATTCAACTGAACTTCAGAAAACAAACTGTCAAATGGCTATGCAGCAGCAGCTGCCCCAGCAGAAACTGCTGCATTTGGGATGGCCAGCTGCCTGTATTCATGTCACTACACATATTTCATGCAACATCAACACCCACCACACCATCCCATATTTACCATTTTCATAATAAAAAAGTGAAGAATTAAAGGTGTGAATTTCCAAATATTTTTCATCATAAAAAACTTTAGGATTCTACAGTGAATGCTGTTATCACTAGTTCTTCAAATCCCACTAGTTCTTGTGGCCTCCACATTCATATGATTATCAGAAAGTCTAAAGTGCAAACAGTCAGTACCTGTAATGAAACCTGCACACAAACATGCACCTCACCTATACAGCTCTCAAGATGGCAGTCTGTACCTTCAGCATGATGGTGATGCACTTGCCTAGGCTTGGTATACAACATAAATAATATCTGTTGGGAGCTTTGCATCCTAATTTTTCCATTTACATTTGCAATGTCCTTATTCTAATAACTCTACACACTTTTTTTTAAAAGAAATAATGTTTCAAATAATTTGCACTTTTATCACATATTTACTTCTATGGTTGTACCAACAATCAAAGAAAAACAATGCATCACAAAAAACAACTGCTCATTCATGGCCTACTACACCCATACAATGTAGCTAAACAGACTGCAAGGACATTCAATTCATTGTATAATTTCTTTGACTGCAAATTGTGCTGTATGTTTGCGTTGTTGCCTCATTTACACAGCATGTAAATCACATCTTCATGGCACCACATATGTTCTGATCATCATCAAATATTTAATTGGCCTCGCTGTCTCTGCCACATTTCTTGTAATTATCTTGTAAAATGCATTATTTTCTATATAGCACGCATGACTTAAAACATGTGTTTTCATTTTCTCTACATTTTTTCTTCAGCATTTATAAAATCAAGAAGAATTCAGCAAAATATCATCAGAACTTTATGTACTACTTCAAGTAAAGTGTTTTATTTGTGTCAAATTTTAACCAAAATTTAATTTGGTCAATAGGTTTCAGTAAATAATTCCCAATATAAAATTTTACAAAAATCTGCGCAGTGCAAAAAATTTAATTGTGACCTAATAACACAACTCATTAGTTAATCAGCAGTACGATTCAGAGGTCAACTGGAATTGACTATGAAGATTACTGTCTTCTTGGATGTGATCTCATGTATTATTTATTTATGGGTTATTTAAAAATTCTGCCAAATAAATCAAACTACAGAGTTTCAATGGTAGAGCACAATGAACTGTAAAGGATGTATGACAAAAACATTCATGGTCTAACTTGAGGTGTTACCCTGGCTCCTGCCTGAACATAGGAAAACTACAAGACATGTCAGGATTGCTTGCCTATGGGCTTGGATTTGAACCTAGGAATCCTAAAATATGAAGCAGAAGTGTTACCCACTTCTCTGCAAAGTTCAGTGTGCTACCACAGAGTGTGGTATACAGGTATTGATGTTTCAGAAAATCTGCAGTTTCCACCTACAGGGAAGAAGATATTCCTAAAATGTTCTTATCTCTCTACAAAGCTATGCAGTGTCACATCCCACAAGACAGTAATCTTCAATTCCACAGTAGTTTTCCTTATCTATTCAGTTCATTAACTTATCCCTTATTTGACATTCATTTATTCCCTACTTCATCCTTATGGTTTTCTGACTCATCAAATTAGTTACCATAAAACCTGACAATATATTACAAAAGTCTATGATGGACATTTCACATCTTTTCCCAAACCTGGTGTAATATGGTTAACATTCCTCTTTCATATATGAGACATCAGGATTAAAAACTAGCCTGAGGTTTTCCTCAATCCCTCTGTGAAAATTATAGAATATGACATCAAATCAGTGTGGCCACTTCCTAACACAACCCTTCCAATTCACTACTCACAAATCATCCCATCACTACACACTAGTTTGAGCTACTGACAGTACCATTACATAAACCATACACCAAAAACAAACTTATTTCCCCCATAGAATTCATCTGGGCATAACAAAATTACTCATTTAAAAGCCACACAGCTTTTACAGACTGCAAAATGTCACCTATGCTTACACTCTGGCATATGAAAGAAGGAAACACAAAATGAAATCCCTAACTTATCCTGATGAACACTATTAAAATAATATTTGAATATTAGTTCTTGCTTTACACACAACACCATGTATCCAACACAGGGACCGCTCAGAAAGTAACACAGTTTTTGAAGAACGCAAAACATGTCATTCAAGCTTACACTCTGGCAAATATGAGAAGACAAAAGGGAAGGACTTCTCTAATTTAACCCTTTAAATGTTATCCAAATAATACTCACACATTCAGTTCCTTCTTCACACAAAACAGAGCATCTCCATTGGAAACAGCAAACATGTAATGTTGCTTCAGGCAGTAATTGCTCTATGCTGTGAGAATCACCCAAAATGCTGAGATTCTTTGAAGTTAAAACAGGTGGTACAAGGGTACCACAGTTTTATAAGGGGTTAATGCCAAACCATACATAATTAACTAAATAATGTCAAATTAAATAAATCACTCCTACAGCTCTCAGAAGTTACTAGGCTTAACTTCAAAGTCAAATGGAAAACTGAAGGAATAACAAAACAGGTAATGTCACACACACACAAACAACCAATGTAGGTCATGGAGATATCACCCAATAACCACTCACCATAATTCAATATATATGTTTCAGATTCAACACTGTACCTTCTAGACAAACTGGATTGACTAGCAAAGTAACAGAGTAACAATTATCAATACGCTTTGCAATCAAGTAATAAATTACGTGTTTCAATATCACAAATATCCTCAAGACAGCCATAACCAAAAATCAATGAATATAAATTTGACAAACAGTTTCCAATAAATACATCCCACTGGGATCATACACAATTATAGATCACTGTTATTCTCATTCTGTGATCTCTACCTTGTTACATACATTTAAAAGAATTCTAATATGAAAATCAATGGCTGCTTTATGCAGTCCCCACCCTGTTATTCACACAATAATGTTTACAGTTACTGTGTACATTTAATGGAACATCTGTACTTGCTTTTGGTAATTCTAAACACGATGTATGAATTAAAACAACGAAATCTTTTGAATTTTAGTATTTCTATAACTACAGTAACAGTTTCCTCTATAACCTCACTTTACGCGCGGTGTACGATGTGAACTGTACTCAATAACCATGTTTAACAACCCCAGCTTATTTAAGACAGCAGTATACTTTAATTCTGCTGCAAAACTTTAAACATACACCATACATGTTGAAAAAATGATCAGAAATGCGATCATTTGACAGCACTCAATTTTAACTAATCGGCCATGACGGTTCATAAGCCTAATCGTGATGGCTTTCAGAACACTTCATTGAAATATTACGCATCATACATAACGCGTATACCTCTGCACACTTGCTAAATACACATACCAACATCATTCAGTCCATTAACATGATCATAAGATGATATTTTACCTGGTATTCCAAGATACGTATACTGCAGATTGCCAGTCCCCCTCCGCCGATTGCAGACTACTATCCACACTTCACAAAATACCGGTACAAAATAATAGCAATACTCACATTTAAAAAACGTCCCTGATGATTTTATGAGGGTCAGGGAGTCATACAACACAAATTGGAATAGTAATTGTCCGTTAAAACTATTTTCTTGCAATAACTGTTTACAGACCACTATCTGGGTAGGGCGCGGCTTCCCTCTACTAAACTTTGCAAACCCCGTAGCTATATGACGTCACACATAGTACAATCGACGATGGCCGAAACGAATTTCGTGTGAACGGCTTGAAATTACATAAAAATATTTCATTCCCAAATCGAATAAATACTAAAATGCTCTTGTGGATCACAGTCGAAGGTATTATATCATGGTAACATGACAAATGTATTCCTTGCAAACCTACATAAGCAGAAGATTGCGGGTTTAATTCGAAACAACAAAATGATCGAATATGAAAATTACCATTTGTTTAGGACCTTTCTTTAATCTTGCGAATATCATTGCCGTCTTCAAAAACGGTACAAAAATTGTTAGTTATAAGTTCTCCCTCTTTATTTTTAATTCAGATTTAACTTTTATGTGGCATGGCCGGCACATCAATGTACTTTGCTCCCGTTTCTGTTGACAAGGTTTAAATTATTACGTGTGTTCAGAAGTATTTCCGTAAGCCTTTGACTGGGGCATATTTTCCTCTTTTTAACATTGTCATTAAATTCGCGGGAAAAAGCCAATGACCTATTTTAATGAATTTTGACGTCACACACACACACACACACACACACACACATTTATCCTACATAACGAAGTGACGTCACTTCATTGACGTCAGGTGTCTTCAGCCATGCATCAAGGACGTCGTAGCCGGTAATTCAACCGTCCTCCCATCTGTTAGCATTATTTTGAACTATTAAAGAAATATACCTTGCAACAGGTCCGTTGCATGTGGTAAGTTGCCGTATCGCGACAGCGTACACCCATCAGTATTATCTGTGTCTGTTAAACAGCGTTTGAAAGTATAATAAATTATGATACTTGGAGGTCGCGTTAGTTAAGATTTACACTGTTGGATGTGAGGTACTCATACCCGTGCTAATAAAAACTGTCTTGTGGTACGTGACACTACGTAGTGTGGTAGAAATTAACTGACGTTTCAGACAGACTTATTGCCCTCGTCAAGGCAAATGAAGACACAAGATTCCTCAAAATTTTTAAATAATCCATTACCGTGCATTGCGTTAATTAGATATGGTACCAAAATCAACAAATGCACATGAATGTATAAAAGTAGCTTATCAACATAGACGCATACGATGTTTATAAGATACTTGTATACATTTATGTGCATTTGTTGGTTTCAGTACCGTGTCTGTACTTACCACTTATGTCACATAAAAAATGATCTGAAAGATTCATAGTGTGGTCATCTGCGTTATGATATGGTATGCGGTTACTAACACTTCAGAACAGCATACAGCTACTTCCATCTAGTAGGTACAAGTGAAAGTGGAGGTAGCAATCTTGAAACATTGGTGTCTATCTACCAGATTACACCAGCAGACTGCAATATGGAGGCAAAAAGTTAATAAACGGTTCAATAATGCAACAACCACTGACAGTGGCAAACCCTGATATGGATGTTGGCCTAGTGGCAGGGTACAAAGTGTGGTGTTGTACTCTTCTGTTGGAATTGATCCCTGGATAAGGATTTGCCACTGGCCACTGTAAATTTAATTAAGAATTATAAAATAGCGTTGTATCTACTCATGTTGTTTTCAGAGTTTGACATACTTGGGTTATCCAGACTTCATTTGTCTGCAAGTCCCCATTTGGCTGAATTTGTTTCTGCATACAATTCATCTGCAAATGGTTCAAAATTATAGGATACTGCACTGGTAGCACCTGCTTTTGTGGACAGGGGTTTTTAAATGCAACAGGTCAGTGACTGAATGCTGTTAGGTAATTACAGTTTTTAGCCATGCTGACACAAAATTAAGTCTGCTTTACATTGAAACAAGTATCTAGTAAGCTTAATAAACAGCAAAAGAACACTATACAGAATTTTGTGTACTATGTAATGCATTACAGCCTCCAAATCACATGTGATGGAGTAAATTAACAACTGGTGCTGCAAGGTAGCATGTTGGTGTGCATCCAGACTGGAAAATGATCATGCAAATAAAAATACTCTTTGTTGTAAATTACTGTTAACTTTATTGCTCATGTTTAGTAACCTCCTAGAGTATTTTTGATGTAACTCAGCCCTCAAAATACTGAGAACAGACTACATATATTTTTTTATGAAAATAAATACTAAGACTATTTCTAAATGCATCTTTTGTTCAGCAGAATTACTGTCAGCAACTATAATGAGGCCACATACTTTTCCATATTCTTCCAGTCAGCTGGTGATTTTGTTCATATAATTATAAAACATAAATTCAGTCATTTATTTGCAACCTATTTTACAATACAGTCAAGAACTCAGACCATACAGTATCACATCACAGGATAATGAATATTGAATTGAATAGGGTACATTTGGAAGGTGGTTGTTTTGGTTTGCTTATGGTATTATCTTTGAATATATTTTGACTAAAGAAAACCATGATAAATGAGCCAGTACTGTCCTGAGTCAGCCTGCTAAGTTGCTTAATTAATTACATGTTACTGAAGTTGCATGATGGCATGGAGTTATATTTCCATGCATAGTTACTCTTTGTGCAGATGGGGGGAGGTGAGCTGTTGGCTTCAAGGACCAGCTGTTTTATTTCTGGGAACAAGTTCCTGGCATTCACTGTATAGGCAGCTGGTTGGGCTGCAGACCTGGTCTGGACACTAGTGAAGAGAAAAGTCCCTTGCCTCTGTTGCGATCATATCCTTCTAATCCCATTTGCAGTTAGTCATTACATTACTATTCTTTAGGGTTCTGACTTTGGTATATGACATCTGAACTCATTAACCTAATGGAATTTTTCCATCACATGTATTTAAATTTAACACACTACATTTGAGGGACAGGATTGGTCCTGTCTTCTAGCTTGTCTTTTCCAAGCCAAGCTCTACTACATAACTATTTACATCTTGATTAAACTTGGACTAAAGTAAAATTTTAAGACATTTGACCCCCATTGTGCTCTCAATCTAGTAAAAATACAAGAATTCATTCTGTTATTTTCAACTTCCTGTTTCGGCACACAAGGCCATCATCAGATTGAGCACAAGAATAATAGAATATATATATATATATATATATACTTACTTACTCCATGGTGCAGAGTCCTTCTTGAGAAGCTAACTGGTTTCCAGCTAGTCAAGAAATTCCCCGCATTTTACAGAACCCGAAGGTTCATTACTGCACTCACAAGCGTCCGCCACCTATCTCTATCCTGGGCCAGCCCAATCCAGTCCATATACCCACATCCTACCTCCTGGAGATCCATCCTAATATTATCCACCCATCTGCGCTTAGGCCTCCCCAGTGGTCTCTTTCCCTCCAGCTTCTCCACCAAGACCCTATTCACCTCTCTCTCCTCACCCATAAGCGCCACGTGCCCAGCCCATCTCATTCTTCTCGATTTTATCACCCGCACAATATTGGGTGAGGAGTACAAATCATTTAGCTCCTCGTTATGCAATCTCCTCCATTTCCCCGTTACCTCGTCCCTCCTAGGT
>Ga0123354_10012770_pt1 | contig 13009 bp, 4 predicted proteins | sample TergutLab28metaG_2_FD_97872 | JGI IMG/M metagenome (GOLD analysis project Ga0123354, IMG submission 97872) | Labiotermes labralis P4 segment gut microbial communities from Petit-Saut dam, French Guiana - Lab288 P4 | ecosystem: Host-associated > Arthropoda: Insects > Digestive system > Gut ...
ACACACACACACACACACACCACACACACACACACACACACACACCACACACACACACACACACACACACACACACACACACACACACCACCCCCACACACACACACTCACACACACACACTCACACACACACACACACCACACACCACACACCACACACACACACACACACACACACACACACACACACTCCCAAGTGGTCCGCTGAAGATGGATTTCGTAAGAACATTTTTTCCAAGTTCATTACGGATCTAACCGCTTTTACGGTACGCATTAACTTAAGTGGGAGAGTCAAATGGAAACCTTAACAAGTGCGATAAAAATTAGAAACACAGATCGATTGTCTTGTAAGTTGACAACAATGATATTTATGGTTTGAAGGGTGGCCGACGTGTGGCAGTACTGTATTACATAGATAAATGAAGTAATTGTGTACCTTTTGTGTTCAACAAATTACGAGATAACATTTGACTCTTCCTCGTATATTGGCAGGTATGTTACGTTTGAGTACTTTAGTTAAAGAGCTGCAGAATAAAGCAAGGAGTCTTCATCGATGCGGCTTATGTTTTTCAGGCTTCACTAGGCAAAAGAATTGATTGGTAATTAAAATAATATAAACTGATAGACCATGAAATAATATTTATACCGGCGAAAGAGAGAGTGGGGGGAAGGGAAGTGTCTAGAATATGGAGACGATTACACAATGACATTTTAACCAAACATCATTGCAGTGACGAAATCAAACAGGATGAGATGGGTGGTACAGTAGCATGCATGGGACGGGAGAGCATTAAGGATAGGGAGAGATGAAGGGAAGAGTACAGTTGTCATTCCAAGGACTTATTATAATTGATTAAGGCGTGAACATTTTTTGAGATGATATTTCGTGCCGTGAAATGGGTTCACGTGAAAAAGAAGGCATGGCTGCTAAGAATTTATCAGAAATGAACAAAACAGATATATTTTTAAGGATAAATTTCCGAATGCCAATCAATAGAAAACATTAATCTCCTGTATAATTATGAGGCTGTCTGAAAATAAGTGTAACTCAGCTGTTTCCATTAAACATTAAAATAACGTAAGGTAGAAGATAATTAATTAAGCAGCGTATGATGGTCACAAAAAGCAGATTTCTTCAGTTTACTAGGAATTGTAAACCAAAAATCAGGACTAACATTGGGGAACTAAGAAATATTTTGCTAGATAAATGAAGGTGAAACAGGCTAAAACAGAGAAGACAGCTGTATATTCTCTTATTTCCGTAAGTGGGTATTACATTTGTGAATTACGAGCCCTGTGATGGTTGCGCTAGTAGATAAGGTTGGGCACATTTTCATGTCACGTTTTACATGACAGGACATTTCTTCGTCCGAAGTAGATGAGCCGATGTTTTCATCTGTGAATACGCGGTAATTTAAATTACCATGTCATGAGGGGAAGATCAGGCTATTGGTTTCTGCAACTGGTAATTAAAACCACGGCTACTTTTACGTACCAACACGCTGCCCTGATTAGAATTTTTATTTCACTTTCGGGGTAATTAGATTATGTGTAATGAGAATTGAGCAGTACTTTTAGGGATGGAGCTGGAACACATAAAGACACTGTATGATATAAATTATTTATTCTGTTTTTCTATCCCGGTAATCAGTTCATTAACTTATTGATGGAGAAGCTAAAGTGAGAGTTTGAGATGGGCTGACGAAATTCCAGGTTATAACGTGTCTTCACGATTTAAGAACTGGAATATAAATAGCAAACTGTTGCCGCCAAGAGATCCCATTTTTCATTTGAGCATCCTTCCGTGTAATTTATTTTCCAGCGTGCAATACGGAGCTTGGAAAACAAACCTAGGACTTCAGCAGTTTTAAAATAGAAACAGTTCAATCTTTTTTTATAAAGCCTGGAATCTGTCTGATACATGGAAGCCTTCCAAAATTCCCGGCACCAAAGGCCTTGAATGTAGGAGGGGATTGGCGCTTGTGCTGGAATTATTATTGAGGGAGATATTCTGTTATATCTGTCAGAATTCTAATACTTACTAAAGCGATAATATATGACGCATTTTTATGTGAAATAGAGTATCATTCCTGCCATATTTCACAGATATCATGTATCACAATATCCCTAGCCGTTATCGGTTTGTGATATTTCATTTTTATGTTGACAAGAACACTGCCCGTGTAGGAGCAAGGGATATGAGGGGTGTGATGTTAACGCTAGTCGGAATTGGAAAATGCAAGCCGATGTGGTTGACTTAAGTGCACGTTGAAATTACGTAGCAAAATTTGTAATTGTAAATAAGAATTCCCAAGTTTTTATTTGTAAATTTTTAATTTTAATTTCGATATTTCCTAGTACATAGGAATACGTTGGCATGTGGTGTTAAAGTTTATCATTTTTGGGGAGGACAACTATGAATTCAGTCGAGGATCTAACGTCTTGAGTGTTACAGCACCAGGGTTAGTGTATTGCAGCAGAATATTTTTGGTAAATTTATTAATCAGGTAGAGCGATGGTTGGCCTCAGCCACGGGAGGTTCGAAGCCATCCGTCATAAACTTCAATTTAAACGTCCATTCAAATAGCCTATAGTGAAAGGTAGGAAGGGTTAGTTACACAGATCTTTTAAGTCGGAAACCCTATAAACAGCCGACAAAGAGCAATAAAATCTGTTTAGTTGATCCCTGCCGATATTGTGCGGGTGATAAAATCGAGAAGAATGAGATGGGCTGGGCATGTGGCGCGTATGGGAAAGGAGAGGGGGTGCATAGGGTCTTGGTGAGGAAACCGGAGGGAAGGAGACCACTGGGGAGACCTAGGCGTAGATGGGTGGATTAAATTAGGATGGATCTTCAGAAGGTGGGATGTGGGTATATGGACCGGATTGGGCTGGCCCAGGATAGAGACAGGTGGCGGACGCTTGTGAGTGCGGTAATGAACCTTCGGGTTCCATGAAATTCGGGGAATTTCTTGACTAGCTGCAAACCAGTTAGCTTCTCAAGGAGGACTCTGTACCATAGAGTAAGTAAGTAAGTTAGTTGATCCCTGAAAGGCGTGGGAAATATGACGTATTCTTAACGTAACTTATAATGAAGGACAGCAGCCTGACACAAGCAAACTTTCCACCTAAGACCAAAAATAAACTAATAAAAGAAATTTTCATACTGACCATGACAGTTGGACGCTGTCAGTCAAGTAGACGAGCTGTGTGAGTGAGGTTGTTCATAGTGAGGTCACCTAGAGCACAGAGTGATAGTTGTGGAGTGAAGTGACTGTTTGGTTTTTTTTTTAAATATGGTTTTATTTCGTTAACTGGACAAGAGCAAGCTTTTTACCTTCAGAAGCAAATAAATGAATAATAAGAAAAATAGTGACGACTTTGTCCGTTTCAATGAACCCCATCCGTATCCGTAACTAAGTTTCACCAACCACACTGAGCACGTCAGGGCACACAGTTTGCTTAGGTTGGTCGTGTACAGTACGTTACTTAGCACGGCGTTTCTGCTAAATTGATGTGACATCGTCAAGCTCTCCAACACTGCTTTATCCTACATCCATTCAAATTGCGTTTGTACGGTTTTATGGTTAGGTTATTCAAAGACGCTCTTTAAACTTTAGACGCCTAATGTCAACTATAGTTGACGTACCGCATCGCTAACCTCTAAATTTGCATTTTATATATTTATTCAACAAATATAGATACTGAATATTTTAAACACGGTATATACTCTCAGTTTTTTTTCTCTTCAAAATGCAGTTTGTTTCATAATTCTAATGTATTTGGTTCCTGTATTATTCACATTTTATATACAGGGTGTGCCAAAATTAAAACAAATAATTCCGGCGCCAAGAGGTTAAACTGACGAATAAGCAGCTCTCAATGTGTGCAAGCTACTTTAAGCTGTTTTATCCGTTTAGGTAATGTCAGTTTTGCTTCAATACAATATCTCAGCCTCAAGGAACCGAGGAAAATAGTCACAACTCTCAATTAGTCAGCATAACAATTCCCTTATCTGTATTCCAACTTGCAGTTCCAACATAGACGCCACCGTTACCAATTTACGCCGTTTGTCGAAAGCGAGGTGCGTATGGGCGCGGTAGAGGATAGTCAGGAGTGAACTTGGCATTGATGAGTTGTCGTAGTCCGTTTGAATTTAGAATATTGACATTTACCACTACCTGCTGATGAACATTTGTCTACTTAACCTTTATTCAGAGCGACCGTTCCTTAATTTACGTAAGAATATTCGAAATAAATGCTCGGTTTCTCAGTAGGTGAAATATGATTTCTACTCTTAACTTAATAAAAAGAAACGTCCATTCCATAAGCTTCCAGCTCTACTGTCCTTTTCACCTCGGTGTTATATGGGAGGGGGGAGTGGTTAACGCCAAGCTCCGGCCGCTTTAACACCGGGGAATGACAAGGTACCACTTTTATATGGGGCTGTGTTAGCCAAAGGGTTGGTTTGGACGAATTCGGAAAATCTCGCCCACCAGGCTTCGATTCCCAGACCGTCCAGCCAGAAGCGAGTCACTATTCCGGCTACTGAATCCCAGCTCGCTCGGTTAAGTAATATACGAAATAATTGTTTCAGAACCAGGATAGTCGGTACACAGAATAAGCTACGGGTTGATTGATTCGGAATTCGAATCCCGAAACACGCAATAAATTTTTCCGATTTCTTAAAATCCAAGACCGGTTTTTGGAAACACCCAGCCTCATATTTAATGGGTAACGGAGATTTTTCCCGGGGTAAAGCGGCTGCAGAATGAAGTTGATCACTTAACTCCAAATAGAGCCGAGGTTAAGAATGAGTGGATCTATACCTCCACTCTTGTTTTATGTCATCGTGGCCTGGAAGGAGACAGCTTTGCTTTACCCAGCATATTCTTCCCTGTTCTAGGCTCTTGTGACGTTAGAAAGAGGTATCTTGAACATTTGCTTTATTCGACATTCGAAAGTCCATTCTGAATCGCAGAAAGAACTTATAGCAAAGCCTTAACCTAACAAATCAATACGAAGCACAAGGAGTGTGAGTGAGACTAAGCGTGGAACTACAGTGTTTAGCGGGCCCATTGTCCATCTCCGAATGGCAGATTTGGTGAAATATTAGGTACGGTAGTGCTCAGAGAAAGAGAGTAGAGGTGCTATAATGTTAGGTACGGTAGTGCTCAGAGAAAGAGAGTAGAGGTGCTATAATGTCCATTACAAATCCCGCATGCATAATCCTGCGAGCGAACCCGGGCCTACGCGGTCAGACGCCGCAGAATAACCACGTGACATATGTCACTTCTGACGTACCAGAATGCATCTGTGCATCGTGAAACCAGTGACGAAATAAAAAGCTACCACGTGATCCGATATCAAACAAATGGGGCAGTGGGGTTGGATGGGGAGGGTAGGATTTGTCAATCTACATGCCAACCACAAGTCCAGATGCGAAGCTACGGTTATGTTAACAGGGACAAGCAGTGTTTGGCGACGCGCTACTCTAGGGACAAAATCGCATGGTTTTCGCTTCTCACTCCTTATCTTCTCTATACAGGCAGGATGCAAGGGATTAACCGAGCAGCGGCTCTAAATCTGGCGGTAAGAGAGAACATGATTTACATTTAGTTAAGTAGGACCCAGCCATAACCTGGATAGTGCGTTATTGCTGCTACTTGTAAAATAATTAAAAATACATAGAACGAGAGGATATTTTGTTGGTGTACCTGGAAACCACGTTAATTTCTTTCGCTTTCATAGCTGTCTGGTTTTTCCTGATGTAGTGCCGCTTTGAGGATTTTTTTTTTTATTGCGGCGACGAAAACAAACTTATGTGAAAATATGCGTACAGTTTGTTATTTATAAAGCACTGGCCTTGGTGTTTTATTCGTTAAGCTCTATTCACAAGCGTTGTACTCCTTATGTGCGTGACCGAAATATATTGTGTTTTTTGTAAAACAAATTTGTCAAATTTTTTCGTTTGTGGTACAAAAGATGTAAAAAATAGTCAAATGTACATTTTTCAGACCAGGTCGGTACTATAAATTTATAAACAAGGACACGAATTGTTTTCACAATTCTTTACCGGGTGACATTTATGTGTGACCATGCTACTTGCGGTGGAACGTGATGATACGTGATTGTATGGAGCTCAATCGTAAATTTTGTTTTACATTTAATACGTACTGTTATTATATTAATGAGAGTAATAATTTATACTTTTTGGACTAGGTCATGATTCATGTATTCCACATAAATTCTTATCTAAGTTTATTGTCCATTTCCTGGTTATAAATGGAGTACCAACAACTGAGTTGGGACTTTCTTTGTTCATAAACCTTTATACGTATATTTTTACGTAAAAGTGGTACTAAAGCACTATTTTCCACAACTACTATAATATCAGGAACTAAATCCATGGAACAAGTTCCTTCTTGAGGAGTTACTATAACTTTCCTTTCGTTTACGTAACTTCAAAAGGTCCATTATTATTTGTAGAAGAGTTCACTGTTGGAACTTAACTTGGCCCAGTTTTTCCTAATCTAGCCACTCACACCTTCTTTCTGGAAGATCAATTTTAATAGAAACTATTTCTCTTCGCTTGGTTCTCCCAATTTTTTTCTCCTGTCAGCTTTTAAACACGGAGTAGGTTTACGGAGCAGTTGATATAACCTAGGTGAAAACCTCCACATTTGTAGTCAGGGAAGTACGCACAAGGTTATCTTTTGTCATGACTGTAGGTTTTCCTTTTATTCTTTAGTCTTTTTAGTCAGATTCTGTGGTCTTCCTTCCATTCGTCCACGAAGGCTTCCTTCCGAAGTCTTCGTCTCCATCTTTCACCATTCTATCCACGTTACACTATCTGAGATACTGACGCCTCAAACAGCAAATTAAAGGCCTATCAATCTTGAAATCTTCATCATAATCATAATATATCTGTCATAGAGATGGGCCACTTGTTGACACTTTCCGGTCTCACGTATCCAGAAATCTCTTCAAAGGTCTACCATGATTCCTTCTGCCAGTAGGGGAGTAGTGTTTCATTACCCTGGGTTATCTATTTCGGGGCAGTCTATTTATATGTTGCATCCACCTTCTCTTATATTCCAGTAATTTGTCCAAAATTGGTGTTATTTAACTCGTTTGCAATTTGTGCATATGTTTTGTAATCAGTTCAAGTGTATCCTGCTATTCTTCTCATGTATTTCATCTCTGCTGCTGTTATTCTTCTGGCGTCACTTGCTTTAATAGTCCAAGTTTCAGTGCCATATAACAAGACTGGAAGGGCTAGTGTATTGTATAGTTTTATTCTTGTTTTCTTAAGGGTTTTTGTGGTCTAAAAACATTATTTAAAATATCTGTAATTTTCAAAAAGTTATTTAATTTATTCTTCCTCAGATTGTACATAAATTATGCGTGTTGCAAAATGTGAATGTGTAAGTAGTGGCGGGCAAAGGACAAGATGTCCATCTTGAGATGTGTTCTAAAAATAAACCGGCCCGTGACGGAATATAACAGAATAAATCATGCCGCTTAAGTGCAGATATTTTAGATATACACCACTTTGATATTTAACTCCTGGAACTAGATATTACTCTGGTAGTTGAATGTGTAAAAGTTTAAATGAAGCAAGTCATGCCTCTAGGCTTCTGACACAGTTCCATGTTATTTGCTGCGGATAATATAGGGTGTTCCACTCGCTACCAAACCCGGAATTTCTTTAATAATTCTAACACCAATGAAGATATTGCAAAGAAATTTGAACAGGAGTACGTTCGTTGTGTGAGAAATGAAGAGGAATGTGTCTGTGGTGTGTGTCCGTAGTCGTTGCGATATCCTCATTAGTGGTAAAATTATTAAAGAAACGTCGGTTTCGGTAGCGTGTGGGACATCCTGTATAAGCTGAATACGGTTAAGATCCATTTTGTTTATCTGATTCCTGCTCAGGGTTTACTTTTAGTGTTCATTTCAAACTCAATGGTCTTTTAAAATAGTAACAACTTATGTCATAAATTGAAATATTCGTGAAAATGAATTTAACACATGTTTCAAATTGTATTATAAATTCGTGAGGTTCTCTTACAGACAAGAAGCACCTACGCTAATAATACTAGGAGGCTAGTAAATTGTCATGAACATCAGCTCGAGAGTTGGTGGATTTAATCTTGTTTGAAATGAAAAACAATTGACTGCACACCCACAGATTTGATGCCGTTCGGCGAGGGTTCACCACATTGATGTTTATCCAACGTAAAGACAATATTCAAAATAACATTAAATGGTAAAATACAATTACTTTTTTTACTTGAAAGCTACATGTTTCGGTATAAATCTCGATCATCATCAGGCTGGAAAACGCAGTCCTTAACAAGCAGGCAGAAGATGAAATATGCACAAAATTATCGCGTTTTGTGTGGGATGCCTCGGATTTAAAATATTTTTGTACCGCAATAAAGCTGTAAAATTAAATATGCTCGATTGCAGCGAAAGAGTAATGTTGGGAATAAAATATTAATATTGTTTTTGTTATTAACTCCGAATAAACGTGTGAATGGATTAAGGTAATATTTACAGACATTAAAAGATTAAAAGAATTGGAGCCTTAGGTCTTGTTTGTAAGCTGTAAGACTAGGTGGTTTCTCACATACGTCACGGAAGTTTGCGTAATATAAAGCAGAAAGTCGTATTGTTAATTTTTCTCATAGCTCGTGTTTCGTTAGATTTCCAAATTTCACTAATACTTACTTACTTACTCCACGGTGCAGAGTCCTTCTTGAGAAGCTAAGAAGCTAACTGGTTTGCAGCTAGTAAAGAAATACCCCGGATTTCACGGAACCCGAAGGTTCATTACCGCACTCACAAGCGTCCGCCACCTGACTCTATCCTGGCCCAACTCAATCCAGTCCATATACCCACATCCCACCTCCTGGAGATCCATCCTAATATAATCCACCCATCTACGCCTAGGTCTCTCCAGTTTCCCATTTCATTAATGTTGATTATTATTAAAAGTATATTTTACAAAATATTTGGTGAGTAATTTGACGGGTTTGTCTTTAGTATCGTACGTATTTCCATTTCGACGTAATACACTTGTTTTCGTTGCATCTGACATCCTGATGATGTTCGCTATTTCAACCGAAACTTGTATTTTTTAAATAAAAAGCAGTTGTTAGATTTACTATTTAATATTGTTTTGAATATTTTCTACACTTCTTTCCTGTGGCGCTGCGGCCCAACGCGGGCCATGGCCTCCTCATTCTTGAGGTTTCCTGATCACACACAACGACGCAACACAGTCGGTAGGATTCCTCTGGACAAGTGATCAGCTCGTCGCAGACACCTCTACCTGACAACACATAACAATCTCAACAGACAAACATCCAGGTCCCCAGTGGGATTCGAACCCAAGATCTCAGCAGGCGATCGGCCGCAGACCTACGCCTTAGACCGCACGGCCACTGGAACCGGCGAATATTTTCTACATACACATCGTAATGAATTCTATTAAGTTAGGAAGGGCGATGCTTTTTCCTAACCTAATATTATAAATCGAGACCGATATGTACAATAATCATATACCTCAAAACGTTGAATAGATATGTTTTGCAAATTTTTCTTGCAGATATGTCTCATTTCCAGACACCCTATATCGAATATCGTAGCCATTAAGGCTCGTGATCATAAATTTGAAAGTTCAGGGTGGTGGGTGTTCGGTCGGCATATAGAGGGCTGGTGTAGTGTGTACTGTAGGCTGTAATATTGTGTGGGGAATACATTGGTTGAGTGTTTTTCACGGTGCCATCATGGAAGATGCATTGTGGGCTTTGGAAGCGTGCCACAACCACCAGGTTCCCGATATTCTGAGAGAGAAAAAGGAGGAGCAAGGTTAATTTAATTGGCCGACGTTTGGGAAGGGAATCCCTGTGTCGTCAGCGCAACGCCGGCAAACAGATGCCTCACCCCAGCTCCCTACAAACACACATACTGGTACCTCATGCTACCCTTTTTATATGCAGGAGTTCTCACACTGCCTAGTTACATATAGCCAGACTTTACAGGCGATCTGGCGATTGCCTCTTCGTTTCAAATATCTCTTATATTTACAAAGTTTTTATTTTCACACACTTTAATAATTGTAAGAACTTCAGGAAAATTGACCACAACAAAGTCGCCTGTGACGGTGTGGACAATTGTCCACTGGCTTGGTGTGGACACAGTAGTGACTCTTCTACTTACAATTAGTAGGGCGTCTTCTCTGAATATTTCTAAAATTACGCGTCATGTTTTTATAATAAAACATCGTTAATCCTGTTTAACTGGGGGGATAAGTCATCCGGATTAAGAGACAATCCGGATTAACAAGCAAAAGATAGCACTAAAGGACAAAAAATACCTTATAACAATTATACAAGAAAATTTAATGTTATAATTAGTTCTGATCTTGTAATTAAATAACTATGTATGACTTACAATATATCAAAATAAATAAAAATATTAATGCAAAGCTTTTATTTAAAATTTAAAAAAAACACACTACACGCATTTATTTATCAATAGAAAACTCAAAGATGTACTTGTTTTTGAACGTCATAATTCAGGTTTGAAGAAACTGTGAAGTTTTGCCTGAACTGATCTCTGCTGCTGTTCTTTAACAAAGATGTCCCTCACTGTTCCTAGGTGTTCATAATACACCTGTAATTCTTGATTTATTAAAGAAACCACATAATTGATTACTGCACTAATGTCATCTATAGCGGAGTTACGTAGATTCTTAACTGTCGATTCTTGTGATCCATCCAGTTCATTATCTAATCTTTCATGCACATCAGAAGCCTTGAAAAAATCCGCAGAAATTTCTTCCTCTCTCGTGCTGAAATCCAAAATCTCCTTCCGCCAGTTCAGTTTCTAAGCAACAGCGTCCATCCAACCCAGAGTCAACAGCGATACTGAACAAAACGCAAGACTTGGCAGCACTGTAATGCATGTTTCTTCTCTCTCTGCGCCTTCATCAGTGCAGTGTGACTCACATCACTTCCTAAATCTCGTGTGTCTTTTCAAGTACGTACTCAAACGTGAATATGGTTTTTTAAATTTAGCGATCAGGACTATCCGACATCCGGATTAACTGTGACCGGATTAGCAAGTGTTTACGGCATGTCCGAAAATGGAATAATTGCCTCAACTAGCAGTATAATATTAAAGCAACAATTTTCTCCCAAACTTCGTACCAACCTACCGGAATACACGATATCAAAATTCACTGGACCAGAAAACTTCTATGTTTGTATATATTTTTGTGTGGAATAATGAAATAACACAGAGTTACATTTATATTTTTCATTTAGTAGTGTCTTTGAAAATTGTAAGGAAAATGTAGACGTTCTATGCTGTAGAACTGCTGTGCCCAGGGACACAATAGAATGTCCATTCTGCATTTCCGACTAACAATGCCAGAGTACATGGAGAGGTTTTTCTTTTTCATTCCGGGTAAACAACAGAATTATCCATCAACACTTATTTATAAAAGTAGATTTTATTTTCCTGTGGCGTTGCAGCCCAACGCAGTCCATGGCCTCCTCATTCTTGAGGTTTCTAGATCACAAACAACGACACATCACAGACTGTAGGACTCCTCTGGACGAGTGATCAGATCGTCGCAGAGACCTCTACCTGACAACACACAACACTCACAACTGACAGACATCCATGACCCCCAAGGGATTCGAACCCGCGATCTCAGCAGGCAAGCGGCCGCAGACCTACGCCTTAGACCGCGCGGCTACTGGATAAAAATAGATTACCTAGTTAAATTATTCGGAAAGAATAACACTTCTTCTCAAAAAAATCCTTCATGAAGTTTCTCTATACATCATCGCCATTTAATTTAATATTTCTTTATTGGTCTTACAGGAATTAAGTGGGTCGTTGATTAATAGACAAACAGCGTTCTGCAACTACATTCACATACTTAGATTCTTATGCATTTACTTTTGAAGACAATCCCTGGCACCCTCGGAACGATGTTTCTCTAACGGTAACAGTAGACAGACTGCTCGCTATGGGCTAGTCTCCCACTCACGTAATCATATTTGAGTTACTTATGAATGGAACATTTCCTAAGAACCCAATCCATGGATTCTTAAGAAGTGTAAGAAGCAACCATTTTGTGTCTGTCGATAAAATTGATCAGCAGAGTCACGCGGATCGTGAAGAACTTAGGGCAAATATGATAATCCTGTAGGAATGCACGTTAACTTATTTAATAGGGCCACACTTATAATCACGTTAATAACTTTAATCTAAATACTGAATTTCAAATTACCATATTCTTAATTAATTTTATCAAATATAAGCAAGAACCTCCACCAAGAATACGAACACTTTGGCTCTGAATATAACAGTTGGTAGCTATAACTATAGTTATGGCAAGACTTATGTCAGCATCCCTTTGTCACCCACAACAATCATCATTTACATTAATTAAATAATAATAAAATTGAACCATATTTTCACAAAAGATATTACTATATCAAGCAGTACAAAAATAAAACTTCTACAATTTGTCGACGATCAATTCATAATAGCTGATTCAGAGGATAATTTATAGAGAGGAGTCTTCGCATTACAAAACATAACAAAATTTTGGGAGTGGATATATCACTAGAAAAATCTTAGACGATGAAATGTTTAGGACAAGACCCAAAAGATTTAAAATCGTTGTGCGTAACAAATGTTTACGAAAAGTAAGGAATTTTAAATTTTCTAGCATAAAAGTACTTAATGCACTGGCTGTCCCCATTCTTTTATTTTGAAACGGAGTTTTAACCCTCAAAAAAAGGACAAAATCAATTGACAACAGTCGAGATGGGACTCTTCAAGAGAACAGAAAGGCACACCCGTTTTGACCACGAAAAGGAAAAAAAAAAAAAAAAAATCGGAAAAAAAAAAAAAAAAAAAAAAAAACAAAAAAAAAAAAAAAATCAAATAAAATAGAAAAGGAAAAAGAAAAAAAAAA
>Ga0123354_10012772_pt1 | contig 13008 bp, 13 predicted proteins | sample TergutLab28metaG_2_FD_97872 | JGI IMG/M metagenome (GOLD analysis project Ga0123354, IMG submission 97872) | Labiotermes labralis P4 segment gut microbial communities from Petit-Saut dam, French Guiana - Lab288 P4 | ecosystem: Host-associated > Arthropoda: Insects > Digestive system > Gut ...
GCAAGACCTTTGCGGATACGATATGCCCCAAGTGCGGGAAAGCCGCTAAGAGGGAGCTCGACACCATGGACACCTTCCTCGATTCGTCCTGGTATTTCCTTCGCTATTGCGACGCCAAGAACGACAAGGAAATTTTTGACAAAGAGAAGGAAAAATACTGGATGAACGTGGATCAGTATATAGGCGGGGTTGAGCATGCGATACTTCACCTGATGTATGCGAGATTCTTTCAGATGGCGCTGTATGACCTCAAGCTCGCGAGTAAGGAGGAGCCTTTTGAAAACCTGCTGACACAGGGGATGGTGATAAAAGACGGCAGGAAAATGTCAAAATCCCTGGGGAATGTGGTTTCGCCGGAAGAAATCATAAAGAAGTACGGGGCGGATACGGCGAGGCTGTTCATTTTGTTCGCTTCGCCGCCGGAGCGCGAGCTCGACTGGTCGGACGCGGGGGTCGAAGGCGCGTTCAGGTTCCTCAACAGGGTTTACAGGGTTGTCTATGAATTGTCGGGGGTTTTGGAATCAGCGCCGGATTCATTTGAAACAGCGGGCGAAGATGACAAGTCACTCGCTTATGTCATGAACGCGTCGATCAAGAAGGTCACCGAAGACGCGGGAGGCAGGTTTAATTTCAATACGGCCATCAGTTCCATAATGGAATTCGTGAATGAACTCTATAAGTATAAGGAAAAGGGCGACTTGAACAAGGGGCTCGTCCGCGCGGCGGTGGTGAACCTCATACTGCTCCTCGCCCCGTTCGCCCCTCATGTCAGCGAAGAGATGTGGGAGCACATAGGGATGAAGGGGCCGCTCTACAAGGCGGCCTGGCCAAAATACGATAAAAACGCGCTCGTAAAGGATGAAATTGAAATCGTGATTCAAATTAACGGTCGCGTTAAAGAAAAACTTAACGTGACTTCCGGCCTTGATAAAGACGCTTTTGAAAAGACGGCCATGGATAATGATAAGGTCAGATCGCTGTTGGAAGGAAAGACAGTCGAAAAAATCATCGCCGTCCCCGGTAAGCTGATAAACATTGTGATAAAATAAGAACGGAGAATTTATGCGAAACAACAGAAAAATAAAAGGGGCCGGCAGCCCTCTCAAAGTCATTCCAGTAGGCGGCCTGAATGAGATCGGAAAAAACATGACCATACTGGAATACAAAGACGAAATCTTGATCGTCGACTGCGGGCTGTCATTCCCTGAAGACGAGATGTACGGGATAGACATAGTAATCCCTGATTTTACATACGTCATCAAAAACATGCAAAAGATAAAGGGCGTCTTCCTGACACACGGCCACGAAGACCATATCGGGGCGCTGCCCTACCTTTTGAAATCCATAAGCGTACCGGTTTACGGGACGCGCCTCACGTTGGGGCTCGTTGAAAACAAATTGAAGGAGCACAGGATCACTGCGGACCTGATAACCGTGAAGCCCGGCGATATTGTCAGGCTGGGTTTCTTTGAAGTGGAAACCATAAGGGCTACGCACTCCATCGCAGACGCTTTGTGCCTTTCCATCGGCACCCCTGTGGGGACGGTTTTCCATACCGGCGATTTCAAGATCGATTACACCCCTGTCGACGGGGAGCCATTCGATTTTTCGAAGCTCGCCGAGATAGGCGCCAGGGGAGTCACGCTTATGCTCGCGGACAGCACGAATGCCGTCAGGACGGGGTACTCCGCATCGGAAAAAGCGGTGGGGACCACACTTGAGAATATTTTCAGGAACTCCGAGGCGAGGATAATCATCGCGACGTTTTCTTCAAACGTCCACAGGGTTCAGAAGATAATAGACAACGCCGTCTCATGCGGGAGAAAAGTGGCGATATCCGGGAGGAGCATGGTAAACGTGGCGAACCTTGCCATGGAACTCGGATATTTGAAAATACCGGATAATGTGCTCGTCGACATCAACAGGATAAAGGAAATACCGGACAAAGAGCTTTTGATAATCACCACGGGCAGTCAGGGCGAGCCGATGTCGGCCCTGTCACGGATGGCGGCTTCGGATCATAAAGCCGTGCAGATAAAGAAGGGCGACATGGTCATCCTGTCGTCGACGCCCGTGCCGGGGAATGAAAAGACAGTATCGAACGTAGTGAACAAGCTCTTTGAGCACGGCGCGGAAGTGATATATTCCGATATCGCCGACATTCACGTGTCGGGCCACGCCTCCCAGGAGGAGCTTAAATTGATGCATTCCCTGATCAAGCCGAAATTCTTCATGCCGATACACGGGGAATACCGGCACCTGAAACAGCACGCCGTTTTGGCGGAGAACCTCGGCATGCCGGCGGATAACATATACATACTGGAAAACGGTAAAATCCTTTCGGTTACTTCAAATCAGGCGACCATATTGAAAGAGGAGATCCAGGCCGAGCCGGTTCTGGTGGACGGGCTTGGAGTCGGGGACGTCGGGAACATCGTCCTGCGCGACAGGAAATTGCTTTCCGAATCGGGGCTTATCATAGTGGTCGCCGCCATAGACAAAGAGAGCCGGCTGATATGTTCGGGACCTGACATAGTATCGAGGGGATTTGTTTATGTCAGGGAAAACGAGGATCTGATTGAACAGGCGCGAAAGGTCGTTGACCGGGCGCTGTCGAAATGCTGCGACGAAAACGTGAAGGACTGGAACGCGATGAAATCGACCGTCAGGGATTCACTCCGAAGTTTCATCTATGAGAAAACCCAGCGAAGTCCGGTGATCTTACCGATATTTTTAGAAGTTTAACCTGAGAAAGGAAGGGACGATGAACGTTTATAACGAAGCGCACGATCTGGCCAGGGCCATACGCGAATCCGAGGAATTCAGGCAGTATGAAGAGGCCAAAAGGTCGGTCGCGGCAAATCCGGCGCTGACCGAGATGTTGAACGGCTTCCAGACGAAACAGTTTGACATGCAGGCGAAACTGATGATGGGGGAATCCCCGCCCCCTGACGCGAACTCGCAGATACAGGAACTGTATAACATAATGATGGAAGATCCGCTGTCAGCCCAATATCTGCAGTGCGAGGTCCGCTTTTCCATGATGATGAACGACGTTTACAAGATACTCGGGGATGTCATGAACCTTGGGATAAAGGGGCGGGAATAAAATGAACGGCATGGTCAAAACACCGGCTCAGCTAATGTCTATCATCAAAGCCGCCGCGATGGGGGATATCTGCTTTTCGCATATGCTCGGGTATCTTAAGCCGGGAATCACCGAGATGGAAGCGGCGGCGGAAATAGAGAGGTCGCTTCTCAGCCTGGGCGCTGAAAAACTGGCGTTTCCTACGATATGCGTATCGGGGATGAGGTCAAACCTGCCGCATGGGGAGCCATCGGGCAAGGTCATCGAATCGGGCGATTTTGTGACACTCGATTTCGGCGCGGTAGTGGACGGATACTGCTCTGACATGACGAGAACCGTCGCCATAGGACACGCAAGCGATTTCCAAAGGGAGATTTACGGCATAGTTCTCAAGGCTCAGCTCGCCGCCATCGAAGCCTGCAGGGCGGGCGCACGGTGCTATGACGTCGACAAGGCCGCGAGGGATATCATCGGAGCGGCCGGATTCGGCGATGAATTCTGTCACGGAACAGGGCATGGCGTAGGCGTCGAAGTGCACGAAGCGCCTTATTTAAAGAGCGACAGCGGGGATGTGCTTGAAGAAGACATGGCTGTCACGATAGAACCCGGCATTTATCTGCCCGGAAAGTTCGGGGTCAGAATTGAAGACTTGGCAATCGTCACGAAATTTGGTATAATAAATGTCGTTAAATCTTCAAAAGAATTGATAATTTTATGATGAATGGAGAGTTGTTATGATATACGCAAGCGATTTCAGAAAGGGGATCACGTTTGAAATTGACGGCGAGCCCCATGTGGTGCTTGATTTTCAGCATGTAAAGCCCGGCAAGGGCTCCGCCTTTGTCAGGACAAAATATAAGAATATCCTTACCGGCGCCACAAGGGAGGAAGCCTTCAACCCCGACATTAAATTTCAGAACGCTCATATCGAAACGAAAACCATGCAGTACCTCTACAACGACGGCGAGCTGTACTACTTCATGGACTCCGATACTTACGAACAGGTGCCGCTTATGAAGGATCAGGTGGAAGACGCGATACAGTTCCTCAGGGAGAACGATACGGCTACTATAAAGTTTTATAAGGATAAAGCGTTTTTAGTCGAAGCGCCGAATTTTGTAAACCTTAAAGTCATCGAAACCGAACCGGGAGTGAAGGGCGATACGGCCACCAATGTGACGAAAGCAGCCACGGTTGAAACCGGCGCGGTCATTCAGGTGCCGATATTCATAGAAGCCGGCGAAGTGATCCAGATAGACACGAGAACCGGGGAATACCTCAGCAGGGCGAAATAGAGGATTATCGCATGGGAACAAAGCGAAACAGGGTACGCAGCAGGGGGAGGCTTGTTGCGAGCGTCATCATTGTAGTTTTAATCCTGGGGGTCTGCGCCGTAGCTGGCTTCAAGATATTCATCGCAACGGTCTCCGCGCCTGTGAACGCGGCTGACGCGAGCTATGTGAACGTGCTTGTCCCGTCGGGAGCCACTACGGAGAAGATAGGCTCGATCCTTCATGACAACGATCTTATCCGAAGCGTATCGCAATTCAAGCTGCTTGCGAAATTATGGGGGTACGAGGCTAAATTGAAATCAGGAGAGTACACCCTTTCCCAGTCCATGACGTCCAGGGAAATTTTGGACGTGATTTCTTCAGGAAGCGCGAATACCAGGAGGTTTACGATCCCGGAAGGGTATACCATAGCCAAGACGGCGGATAAGCTGGAGAACGACGGTTTCATTGACAAGGAAAAATTCCTCGATGCGGTTGAGCACGGGGATTTTCAGTATAAATTCATGGATTCGCTTCCGGCAGGGCCAAACAGGCTTGAGGGGTTCCTTTTCCCTGATACTTACGATGTGTTCACGACGGCGACGGAAGAAGATATAATAAATCGCATGCTCGCGCAGTTCGACCAGGAATTCACCGATGAATATTATGTCCGGATGAATGAGCTAGGTTATGACTTAGTCCAAGTCATAACGATAGCCTCGATGATCGAAGCCGAGGCGAAGGCGGCTAAGGACAGGCCGCTCATATCCAGCGTTATATATAACAGGCTGTCAATAGGCATGCCGTTGCAGATAGACGCGACGGTGCAGTACGCCCTTGGCGAGACAAAAGAGAGGCTGTATGACAAGGATACGAAGGTAGATTCACCATATAATACCTATCTGATAAAAGGGCTGCCTCCGGGGCCGATCTGTTCGCCGGGCGCCGGTGCGATATACGCGGCGCTTTACCCGGCAGACACCGATTACCTGTTTTACGTACTTAAACCTGACGACAGCGGCGAACACAACTTCGCGAACAACATAACCGAATTCAACAAATATAAAGCGCAGTATAAAAAATATAACAATTTACAATAGAGTGCGGGACATGAACTTTGAAAAAAATTGAACTTTTAGCTCCGGCGGGCGACCTTGAAAAATTGATCGTCGCCTTGGATTACGGCGCTGACGCCGTGTATTTCGGCGGGGAGGCGTTCAGCCTTCGCGCAGGCGCGGGGAATTTCAGCGTCGAGGATATGAAATCAGGGGTTGCATACGCCCACAGGCGCGGAAAAAAATGCTATCTTGCAGTAAACATTTTTCCTCACAACGAGGATATCGGGCCCCTTCATGATTATCTGAGCAGCATAAGACATTTTGGCGTGGACGCATTCATAGTTTCCGACCCCGGCGTAATTGAAATTATAAAGGAAATCATGCCCGGTTCGGCGCTCCACCTCAGCACTCAGGCCAACATGACGAATTACAGGGCGGCCGGATTTTGGAAGGCTCAGGGCATAAGAAGAATAGTCACGGCTCGCGAGTTGACAATAAAAGAAATATGTGAACTAAAGGAAAGCCTTGGGGACGATGTGGAACTCGAGGCGTTTGTGCATGGCGCGATGTGCATGGCTTATTCCGGCAGATGCCTTCTCAGCAATTTCATGACCGGGCGCGATGCGAACAGGGGAATGTGCGCGCATCCGTGCAGGTGGAGATACAGGCTGCTTGAAGAGAAGCGGCCCGGGGAGTATTATCCGGTAGAGGAGGACGAAAGGGGCGCCTACGTCTTGAATTCAAAGGATCTGTGCATGATAGGACACATGCCTGAACTCATAGGGGCGGGAGTGTCGTCCTTAAAAATCGAAGGCCGCTCGAAGAGCGTTTTTTATGTCGCTACTGTCGTGAACGCTTATCGTAACGCGATCGATTCATATTATGACGATACGGACGGTTATCGGGTCGATCCGGCGTGGCTGTCAGAGCTGAGCAATGTGAGCCACCGTGAATTTTCAACGGGATTTTATTTTGACAGGCCGGCGGACACGAATCAGAACGATGAAGCCGGCGGATACACGAGGAAATATTCGTTTCTGGGAATTGTAAAGGCCTACGACGCGAAAACGGGGTTCGCGGTCGTCGAGCAGAGGAATAAGATGACGGCGGGCGATGAAATAGAAGTGCTATGTCCGGGAGGCGGTCGTTTTTCACAAAAGCTTCGCGCGATATATGACGAGGAAGGGGCCGCCATAGGCGCCGCGCCGCATCCAAAGCAGCTACTGAAAATAAAAATGGACAAAGCGGCGGCGGAAAACTCCATCTTGAGAAAGAAGAACGTCAACGACGCTTAAAAGAAATTGGTCGGAGCGAGCGGATTCGAACCGCTGGCCCTTTGCACCCCATGCAAATACGCTACCAAGCTGCGCCACGCCCCGATAGGATTATTATACATCACTTCGGAAAAAAATCAAAGAAAAAATTTGAAAGGAGATAAAAATGAATCAGGACCCCGGCTTCGCGGCGCCTATGCCGGCGTTGATTGTATTTTTATTTTTTCTGATAATACTGTACGCCGCGTTTTCGGCGTCTGAAACGGCATTGGCCGCTTCAAATAAGAACAAGGTAAAGATCATCGCCCAGAGCGGCGGGAAAAGAGCCAGAAAGCTGCTCGAATTGCTTGAAAACCCGAAAAAAGCGCTGTCATCGATTCAGCTTATTATTATTTTCATCATTTTCCTCGCGAGCGCGACGGCGGCGGCGGGAATATCGTTAAGGATGGCCAACCTCATCGCGGGCGCCGGGATTCCGTATCCGAGACAGGTTTCCGTGATTTTGATCACGATACTTCTTTCCTTCATCGCGCTGGTTTTAGGAAATTTCTGCCCTAAGAAAGCGGCGCTGAAGCATCCTGAGAAGACGGCGATGTTCTTCATCGGATTCATCGCGTTTTTCTCCGCGATGGTGAAGCCGTTTGTTTTCATAGCGAACAAGACGGCCGACCTCATCCTGGGGCTGATCGGCGTCAGCGCCGAAGCGGACGCCGATGAATTCTTTGAAGACGAAGTCATGTCGATGCTTGAAGTCGGAAAGGAAACGGGAGTTTTAAAGGAAGAGGGCAGGAGGATGATCGACAGCATCTTCGCGTTCGACGACAAGATGGCCCACGAGGTGATGACGCCGAGAACCGACGTGTTTACTATCGACATAGACGATAAGCCTGAGGAATACGTGGACGCTCTGATGGAGATGAAACATTCGAGGATACCGGTATACGAGAACGACAGCGACAATATAATAGGGATACTGAACATACGGGATTTCCTGATCAAAGCGAGGGAGAACGGGTTTGAACACGTTGAACTGCGAAACATATTGAGAAAGCCGTATTTCGTGCCTGAAACAAAAAAAATAGACGACCTGTTTTTCGACCTTCAGAAGTCAAAGCAGCACATAGCCATACTGATAGACGAATACGGCGGGTTTTCAGGCATAGCCACGATGGAGGACATAATCGAGGAAGTCATGGGGGATATCGACGACGAATACGACGAAGATGAGCAGGAGATTGAAAAAGTCGACGAAGATACATATGTGCTGAGCGGGTTCTTAAACCTTGATGACCTGAACGAGGAACTTGGAATAAACCTGAAATCGGATAACATAGAGACCATCGGAGGGTTTTTGATCGATATATTAGGGGAAATCCCCGATGAGAACGATCATGACGAACGCGTAATACGATATGAAAACATGTCCTTCACAATAGAATCGGTGAAGGAAAGGCGCATCGCGAAAGTGAAACTCCATATTGAACGGGAAAAAGAAAAGCAATCGGACAGCGAGGTGGAAAATGCCGCAGGATAAAATCGACAGAATAAAAAACATACGAATCGCCGCGATCATAGCCTTGACCGGCAATGCTGTCCTAGCCGTCCTCAAAGTGATTTTCGGGCTGTATTCAAAGAGCCACGCGGTGATCGCCGACGGGATAGATTCCTCTGCGGACGTGCTCATCAGCATAATCACCCTTGTGATTGCGAAGATCATTGCCAAACCGGCTGACGAGGGGCATCCTTGGGGGCATGGGCGGGCTGAAACCGTCGCCACCGCGTTCTTGTCGTTTGTCATCTTTTTCATGGGCACGCAAATTTTAATCAATTCCGTCACCCTAATCATAAGCGGAAAGCAAAACGAAATACCGTCGCCCGTCGCGTTTGTCATTACGCTGGTTTCAATCGCCGGAAAAATCCTGCTCGCCTGGAGCCAGTACTCGTTCGGCAAGCGGGCCGATTCATCCATACTCAAGGCGAACGCAAAAAATATGACCTCGGACGTTCTCGTTTCAGCGGGGGTTCTGGCGGGGCTTATCATATCGAATGTCATGGGTTCGGCCTACGCCGACACCATAATCGCGCTGCTTATCGGCGCATGGGTCGTCAAGACGGCGATAGGCATTTTCCTCGAGGCTAATTTGGAATTGATGGACGGAAACAACGAGATCGAAGCTTATGGCGTCATCGTTGAAGCCGCGAATTCCGTCGAAGGCGCGAGCAACCCGCACCGTGCCAGGATGCGGCGTGTCGCCGGGTTTTGGGACATTGAGTTCGATATCGACGTGGATCCCGAATGCACGGTCCTTCAGGCTCATGACATCGCTACCGAGGTCGAAATTGAAATCAAGCGGCGGATCGAAAACGTATTTGACATTATGATACACGTAGAGCCGCAAGGCGACAACGCTGCGGAGTCATACGGGTTGTCGGAAGAAGACATGCGCGGCGGAAAATAGATTAATTGCTTTCAATAAAGCTTTGATTCTGGTATAATGCAATCGGGGGAAACGCAATGAGCGGCGATAATAATGACAGGGCGGGCGCGATCAAGATCCCGGACGAGGCTTTGGCGGCCTGTGTCGCCGACGCAGTGATCGGCACCAAAGGGGTCGATTCCCTGTACAAAAGCATAAAGATAACCCAGGGCGAAGACGGGATAACCGCCGACGTCTATATATTTGTGGTTTATGACGTGAAGATCCCCGAAGTCGCCTGGGACGTGCAGGAAAACGTAACGAAGGGAATAGGGGCGTTGACGGACACGCGGATCAAAGCTGTGAACATACATGTCCAAGGCGTCAGGATGAAAGGCAAAGGTGAACCGGCGGATGAGCAGGTCTGACGCAAGAGAGCTGATCATGAAACTGCTCTTTCAAATGGAGGTCCAAAAGGATTACGGAAACGATCTGAAGACGAGGTTTTTTAATGAATACATGAAAGACAGGAAACAGGAAAAATATCTTGAAAGCATGTATTCGCATATAAGCCTGAATCTCGCGGAAGTCGATGAACAAATCGAAGCCTGCAGCGAAAACTGGAGGATCGGCCGCATACTGAGGATAGATCTGGCGGTGATGAGGACCGCTGTCATCGAGATAATGTTCATGGATGACATCCCTGAATCTGTTTCAATAAACGAGGCTGTCAATATGGCGAAAAAATACGGCACGGAAGATTCCGGAAGGTTTGTCAACGGCGTCCTTGGCAAGGTTGTGAAGATCAAACATGCTGACTAAGGATTTTGTGCTCGGGATCGACACGAGCAACTACACCACGTCGGTGGCGGCGATACGGCGCGATGATGTGATAATAAATGATTTGAGAAAGCCGCTTGCGGTTAAACAAGGCGAGCGGGGGCTGCGGCAGTCTCACGCTTTTTTTCAGCATGTTGGAACGCTCCCAGCGATGATAGGGGAAGCCTTGGACGGGAAAGGAGACAGGTTCTGCGCGGTATCCGTTTCCACGAAGCCGAGGCCCCTTGAGTCTTCATACATGCCCGTGTTCAAGGCAGGGGAGAATTGCGGGATCATTGTTTCACAGGCGCTGAATTTGCCACTTTTCCGGTTCTCGCATCAGGAAGGGCATATTGAAGCGGTCAAAAATTCCAGCGGGTTGAAGCTGAAAGGTGATTTCATATGCTTCCATCTGTCAGGGGGGACCTGTGAGATACTTAAAGTGAACGGGGCTGATATCGCGATAATCGGCGGGTCAAAGGATATTTCATACGGCCAGGTCCTTGACCGGATCGGCGTCCTTTTGGGGCTGCCTTTCCCATGCGGGGCGGAAATAGACAATATCGCCTTGGCCGCTTCGGGCGGAAGGAAGGTTTTGACAGGCATACGCGTAGAAGGGCTCCACATGAATTTATCCGGGATTGAGACTCAGGCGGCGAATATCATCAAAGCCGGACTGGCAGTGCAGGAAACGGCAGAGTTAATTAAAGATTTACTTAACAACATATATGAATCATTGGTTAAGCTTATTGAAAACGCCGTGACCGCCACGAATATGAACGATGTGCTGTTCATAGGCGGTGTTTCGTCAAGCAGGTTCCTGTATGAAAAAATCAATGGGTATTTTAAAAATTCAGGAATCAACATAGAATTCGGCGATCAGCGCCTGTCAGCGGACAACGCCGTCGGCATCGCGCTTTTAGGAGGCAAGAGCTTATGGCGGTGAAGCCGGTCAGCGTGACACAACTGAACGGATACGTAAAAAGGGTTATCCAGACCGACCCGCTCCTTGGCAACGTCTCTGTGATAGGTGAGATATCAAATATCAAATACCATGAATCCGGGCATGTGTACTTTTCGATGAAAGACGAAAACAGCAGGATAAATTGCTTTCTGCCCTCGGATAGGGCCGGAGATATCCGCTATGAACTCGAAAACGGCATGGAAATAACCGCTTGCGGATATGTCTACATATACGAAAAAGGCGGGACATATTCTTTTAATATCAGGGATGTTGAAGTTTCAGGACGCGGGAATCTGAGCATCGCCTTTGAGAGCTTAAAGGAAAAGCTGCTGAAAGAAGGGCTGTTTGACGCCGCGCATAAAAAAAGCATTCCCGCGTTCCCCCGAAAAATCGCCCTCGTCACTTCAGGAAGCGGCGCGGCGGTCGAGGATATGGTTAAAATAATCACAAGCAAGAACAACATCGTTGACATAGTGATATTCCCGGTGCAGGTTCAGGGGAAAGGCGCGGCGCGGGAAATATCCGGCGCTATCGACAGGATAAACAGCGAATTCCCTGACATGGACATCATCATCGCGGGCAGGGGAGGCGGTTCCATGGAAGAACTGTGGGCGTTCAACGAAGAAAGCGTGGTCAGGAGCATATTCAAGTCGAGGATACCGGTGATCTCGGCGGTAGGGCACGAGATAGACGTGACGATGGCTGATTTTGTTTCCGATATGAGAGCGGAAACCCCGACCGCGGCGGCGCAGCTTGCCGTGCCCGATATCTCCGAACTCAAATCACATTTAAACTACATGAAAGAAAGGCTTTGCGATTTGGCTCGCAGGCATGTCGAAAAAAAACGACAAAGCGCCGGCGCCTTGAAAATCAAACTTGAATCCCTGAGCCCTTCCGGAATAATGTCGCTGGGATACGGCGCCATATTGGACAAGAACGGCGTCCTTACGGGCGCGGCGTCAGCGTTTGAACGCGGGGACGCGCTGACGGTGGTATTCGCAGACGGCAGGATCGATTGTGATGTTAAAGAGGTAAAAGGAGGTTGGGATGGGAGAAAATAATCTTACTTTTGAGGAGGCGCTGGCAGGGCTTGAACAATCCGTCGCCGATATGACAAAACCTGATATGAAGCTTGACGAAGCGATGTCCAGCTTTGAAAAGGGAATGGACTATTACAACAGGTGCAGCGAAATGCTGAATATGGCCGGACAGAAGATAAGCGTATGCGCGGGAGGCGCCGATAATGATGAAAAACGTTGAATACCTCAATTATAAGAAACTCATCGAGGAGCATCTTCTTGATTTCCTGCCTGAGACGGACCACAAGAGCGGCGTCATATGCGAATCGATGAAATACAGTTTGCTTGCGGGGGGGAAAAGGATAAGGCCGGCGCTGCTTTTAGGCGCTTGCGAATTCTGCGGCGGCGATATAAAAGGCGCGCTCCCATACGCCTGCGCCATCGAGTACATACATACGTACTCGCTCATACACGACGACCTGCCCGCGATGGATGACGATGACCTGCGGCGCGGCATCGCGTCAAACCATAAGGTATTCGGCGAGGCAGTCGCAATACTTGCGGGGGACGGGCTTTTGACTTCCGCCTTCGAGGCCATGAACAAGGATATGCTGCTGTATTTCGACGACCCTGACAAGTTGAAAAAAAGGATACGCGCGATGTATGAAATAGCCAAGGGGAGCGGGTGCCGCGGGATGGTCGCCGGGCAGGTCGCCGATATCGAGGCTGTCGGGAAACAATGCTCGAAAGAGATGCTCGATTACATCAATGTGAATAAAACGGCGGCGCTCATCGTAGCGTCGGTAAGGGCCGGCGCCGACATAGGGGGCGCGGACAACGAAACCCTCATGAACCTTACGGGCTACGCCGAAAACCTAGGGCTGGCGTTTCAGATAGCCGACGACGTATTGGACGTTTGCGGGCAGGAAGAGGCGATGGGCAAAAAAACGGGAGTTGATTTTGAAAAGCATAAATCCACATACCCCGCGCTCTACGGGCTTGATGAATCCATAAGAAGGGTCAACGAACTCACCTCGACCGCCGTTGGGATATTATCGCAGTATTACGATAACGCGGAGTTTTTTACAAGCGTTGCAA
>Ga0123354_10012773_pt1 | contig 13007 bp, 13 predicted proteins | sample TergutLab28metaG_2_FD_97872 | JGI IMG/M metagenome (GOLD analysis project Ga0123354, IMG submission 97872) | Labiotermes labralis P4 segment gut microbial communities from Petit-Saut dam, French Guiana - Lab288 P4 | ecosystem: Host-associated > Arthropoda: Insects > Digestive system > Gut ...
AACGTTCGCACCCTTGCCGCCCAGCAAGTTGCGCATCGAGGCGTCGCCCTCGAGGAAGTCATAGACATATTTCTTGTCAGTCATTGTGGCGGTGAATCTCCTTGGTCCTTCGCTCCATGGCAGGTGTGCAGCGGGGTCCCGCGCCCACCCGAATCGATGTCGAAGGAGCGTATCCGACATCGGATATGTGCAGAAGCCACTTTACCGCCTCAGTGTATTGATTGTCTCCCGGGCTGTGGCGGGGACTGGGACAAGATACCTTGAGCCCCTCGAATCCCGTCCTACCAGCGCGCTCCTTGTCACCGAACCAACCCTCGTACCCACAAATAAACCACTGTGGGTGTGACGATCCGATGCCGTCACACCCATAGTGGTTTATTTTTTGCTAAGAATTGTCCAGTACGGTCATGCACTGCCGTTCAGGACACGGATTTGTCACGCGAAGAAACCAGATGCACCGACCAGGTAGGTGGCGCAGGTGTCACCGGCGAGGTCGACGGTGAAGGTTGCATTGCCATCTGGGGCGATGTCGTCGGTCTGGTCGACGTACCCCATGTGCGCTGATTGCAGCAGATCTTCAGGGTCGGCTGAGAAACAGTACACGGTCACCGCGACCGGGCCCGTCAGGCTTGCGCCGGTGTTGTTGACAGCCGTGCCGGTGATGCTGCCACCGGAGGCATCGGCGGTGGTGACAGTCAATGATCCGGTGTTCAACGACGAGGTGTCAGCCGGTGATGTGTTCGCTGAGAAGGTGTACGTGGCGTCTGGCCCCGGCGTTGCGGTGTCGGCACCGAAGGAGATGAAGGCGAGTCCGACTTCACCGGGCTGCAATTGGGCGGGGTTGGTCCCCTCGCTCTGGCCGGTCGCTACTTCGGATCCACCGGAAGTGGCCGTCGCCGTCCAATCGATACTCGCGATCGCCGAATCTGTGTTGTTCTGGAAGGCGATCGGCAGGATTGAGCCAGTGTCTGTTGTTTCCAGTGTGCCTTGTGCCACGACGCTCACCGAACCGGCCTCACCTGAGAGGAAGGATGGCGAAGCCGTCCCTGCCAGCAGGTTGTCGGGATTGAAGGTCAGAGTTGCTGCGGCGCTAGTGTCATCGCTCGAGATCGAACCAGGTGTGGCCGATGTCGTGTCTGACGTGGTCGTACCACCCCCTGAACTGCAGGCAGCCAAGCTGAGCCCAACGATCCCGATGGTTCCCAGCATCACAAGTTTTTTCCGGAATGTCATAAGTTGTCCCTTCGACAAATAAAAAATCGCAGAAGCTTCCCCCACTGCGATTTGAAAGCACATATCAGCTTATACCCCGCAATCAAATTTTCGCGGTGGTGTATCGAAGAATGATTCTTTAGAGAAAAATGAGAGAGCCGCCTTGCGGAATCGAACCGCAGACCTGCTCATTACGAGTGAGCCGCTCTACCGACTGAGCTAAGGCGGCGTACTTGAAAAGTACCGCCCTTACTATACCCGAATCCACCGATCCATGGCTGCTACGCGACGCTGTGCCGCTACACAATCAAGAAGAAATACCCCATGGTGGAATCCTTGCACAGGACGACCAAGCCGGCGTCGGTGGCATAGGCCCTGTCGTCGATCACCGACGTGTCGGACCACAGGGTCTTCAGGTCGGACGATGAGTAATCGATCAGGGACAACACGGTCGGCAGGTTCCCTTGCTCGTCCTCGACGGCGGTGACAATGGTGATGCACGCAGTGTTGTCACCGCAGGAGTAAATCTGCCCGCCGGTGGCGTCTGGGTCTGAGTCGCTCAGGTCGTCTTTGTGGGCGACCAGTGCGCCGGTGTCCGCGTCCAGGATGTCGAATTTCGTCCCCGACATGACGGCGATGTATTCCTTGGAACCATCGCTGATCGCCGTACAAGTAAAGCCAACGTACGACTTGTCGGACGAATAGGGGACCGACCACAGCAACTGGCCGTCGCTCAGCCTGATGGCGGCTGCGGTGGCCGCGTCGGGGTTGACCTCATTGCCATGGAAGGTCTCGACGATCATGGCGTCCGAGGTGAAACATCGGTCCGGTGGGTTGTCGACCAGGTACCACCCAGGGTCCGGCTGATAGGTCCAGGCCGTCAGCCCGGTGGTCAGATCGGTCCACGCCGCAAGATAATCGGTCGCCCCGAAGGGCGTGGTCAGGCTGTGTGCTCCCAGGACCGTCCCGTGGACGGCGAAAAAGTCGAGCGGCTGCTCTGACGGCGACGCCGCCCCCATTGTCGCGGGGGAGCCGTCCCGGATCGACACGATCGTGTCCGACACCGTTGACACCCAGGCGTCCGACAACAGCAGGGCCATGGGCGTCTGGGCCGGGCAGTTGCTCCCGTCGACGGTCCACAGGGGGGAGTTCAGATTGGTGTCCCGGTACGCGGTCGTCGACCCCGTGTCCGAGCACAACGGGTCGCCGGCCGAACTGTCCACACCCTGATCTACGACGACAATCCCGTCCTGATAAGCCACGACGCCTTCTGTCTTCCAGTTGGTCGATCCGTCGGCGGCCCGGGTGCACTCGGGCTCCAGGGAACGGCTGGACAAGATGTCACCCGAATCCAGTGACAACACCACGACATAAGACTTGCCCGCGCAGTACGTGGTGGCATCCCCGGTCACCAGGTCGGATCCCAGAGCTTGCAGCGACAGGGCCACCGCACCACTCCACACTTGAGAATCGCTGACGTACCCGACCAACTCAATCGAGGAGTGGTCCGGCATCTTGGACAACGTCCACAAGATTTCACCGGTCGTCACCTGGACGCCGCGCAAGACGTGCGTCGCCAACGGGTAGAGCCGGAATCCGGCTGAGTCCGACTGTGGGTAGTACATGTCGAAGACCGCGACCCCGTCCCAGATGCCCAGGACCGACACGTTCTTGGTTTGGTCCAACCCCGAGAACAAATCGACCGGCACACTTGTGGGTGTCGCGGACTGCGGGGTGTGCCGTTCGGTGACCGTGGGCTTGATCGCGTTGTCGGCTGAGGACCCCAGCAGCGGTCCTGCCACTCGCCATCCAACCAGACCGGCCACCACCAGGGCGAGGACAACAACAGCTACGAGCGCCGCGCGCGAACTCCTCTTGACAGCGGGCTCTTCCGGTACCGGGGGTTCTTCGGCATCGGCGATTTGGTTCTGCGCGGCCGACGGTGAGACAAGTTCAATTGCTGGAGTACCCGGTGCCCGTCCGAGGTCGTCCGGCGTTTTGCCGGTCCCCGCGGATTGAGTGGGCCCCAAGACCCGAAACAAGTACGCGAACCCCGGGTCCTCATGGATGGACTCCGCACCCGGCGATCCTTCCGCTGCGTCAGGCGTCGCACCAGAGCCAGGATCACTCCTGGGTGCTTTGTCGTCATTGCCTGACATGAGACCCTCACTACCTCGCTGCTATCCAACCAACACCTTGCCACGCTTCGTGTCAACCGGTGCGACTCCGGCCGGATCAAGGCATCCCAGTACGCGTACTGCGCCCAAATCCAGTCCCCAAAGGAACCATGCTATCAGCGAGGACAGGAACGCCAGCAGGCTGTAGGACCCACGGGTCACCAAGACTCAGGGCTACCGCTGGTTGAAGGAAGATGTCGGCTGGCGGAAGGTCCTGGGGGTGCAAGGCCCCGCAGGCGACCCTTCCGGCCGATCAGATCAAGATGAGGATTTCTTGTGCCCCGTGCGTACCACTGCCGTGCCTCACGATCGACACCTGCGGTCGAGCACTCACAGTCGGCTAGCCTCTTCCCCGGGGTGGTTCCCATCCGGACTCCCAACCCAGTTCACATCAACTGGCCCCGGTGCCTCCCATGACACCGGGCTGGACTCAAACCGTATCCGCGTGAGGGACCTGTGCAGCCGTGTTCTGAGTTGCTACTACCCAACTCGAACGCCCCGTTCGGCTGTCCCGGTCCCCACCCTAACCAAGGGTTGTCACGCGGTACGGCATCGTCATTGTCTGACACGAATAATCCTCTTCTTGTCGTCACTGTCCAACCAACACCCTCGGACATGCCCGCGTCAACGGAAAACGAGTAAGAATTGACTGTGATATCACTAAGAATCCCCTCAGGAATTCCCAGTACGACTGGTTTCACGCCTAAAAATCGGGGCTACGGGATAGGGAGATTGCCCGGAGAAAAGATGGTCTTGCTGAGCGGTCGCCTATGCAATACTCGGGCCGGTTGTCAGTGGTGCCCGCCGCACCAACCATCCTTTCGCATCACGGAGGATGATCGCTAGACGCTCCGCCAGTTCTTAATCAGAGACCCAACCGCTACCAGGTCAGAGTCAACGTGGTGACACGATCATCACCGCGAGTCGGAGGCCTTCCTTGATCAGTGCCGCCACACGCTCCAACACGTCGCTCTTCAGTCAGCCGACTATGATCTATCGCAGCTTGTGGGCGGGGAGTTCAGCGATTCGGTGACGGCTCACCAGAAAAGCAGTGGAGCCCCGCGTTGGACAACCTGTAAAATCATGTTAAAATTTATCAAATTTTATGGCTGTTTTCCGTATCCACACTCGATGATGAGGGGTGCGGAGCTCCGGCCAACGAGAACAGGAAAGAGGACTTCCATGAACCTTAAGAAACGATTCGCAGTCATTGTAGCCAGCGTGTTTGTCGGTATTAATGGCGCAGCATTGAGTTTGTCAGTTCCTGCACAGGCAGAGATCTAAGCTGTGGCAGGGGCAAGCGGGAGTTGTGCCGCCACAGGCACATCGATCGGACAGACCAACTCCGTCTCAAGTACAACCTGCACGTATGTGCAGGCGGGTAAGAAGTACATCCAAGGCAACTCGATGTACTGGACCTACGGAAACAAGGTCTACGGTACGTCGACTGCAACCACCTCATCAATAATGACGGTTGGCAACAGCATGGACATCTGGATGGGTACCGCCCATGCAGACACGACCTACTAATCTCCGTAAGTCTGCACTAGGTCTGACCTACCTGACCATGGCGCTGGTGGTTGCACAGTTCCTTGTGGGTTGTGCAACTTCCCGAGATGGTTCTACTACGACAAGTCCGAGTGCGACTGCAGTGGGGTTCTGGCAGGATCGAATCAACCAAGCATTGAGTGATCCTGGTCTTACCACCTTCGAGCGGAGTGTACTGTCCGATGATGTCATAACTGACGCAGAGTATCGCGAGGCTCAAGCTAGGTTCATTTCGTGCATGGCTGACCGTGGTTGGACTGTCATTGTGGACGCAAACAACCAGTACACAGTCTCCGCCACAGCTGGTGGGCCCGGTACCGGTTCGTCAGTTGATCCCGGTAATGACAACAGCCAGTGTTCCATGGGAACGCTCAACTATATCGAGCCGATCTATCTGGGAATGAAGAATAATCCACGTGGCCTAACACCTGGGCAGCAGATGCGGGCCTGCTACGACAGTCACAATGTCGCTGACGGCAAGGGGATGTCAGATGATGAGTTCCAGGCCATGCTGGATGACCCTATGTACCATCCGAGTTCGCCAGATGCGCTGGTCTGCTACTACGATCCAACCGGAGCACTTGGCATCACAGCCGAGCAAGCCGCGCAAGCTGATGCCAACAAGTCTAGTCAGCCTGCTGTCACTGTTACCGCACCGAGCACTCCGTCTGGCAAGTAGGTGCTCATGTCTTGGCAAGTTGGAGTTGTCAGTGGTGCTGTGGCAGCAGCCGTATTGACGATGGGGCGGACGCCGTCTTTGCTTCATGTATGTGACGGGAATGGCCACTATGACTGATTTCGGCAGGGACATGGCCCGACCGCGGCGTCGTTCAGTGATCGGTGGGGCTGTTGTTGGTTTGGTTGTGATTGTGTTGGTGGCGGTTGGTGTTTTGGTGTCGGTGTTGCTTTTACCGGAGCGGGCGCCGTCGTCGTTACAGGGTGGCGGTGTGTCAGTGTCGTCGGTTGGTGTGTCGTCTGTGACTTTTGATGGGGCGCGTCAGGTTGCGGTGTCATTGAGAACGGATCAGGGGTTGGCTTTGAGGTCTGGCGTGTCGGGTGTGGTAACGTCGAGTGGATGCCAGGTGGGTGGGGTGTTGGCTTCGGGTCAGTCGTTACTTGCGGTCGATGGTCAGCCGGTGATCGGTTTGGCAACGTCACAACCATTGTGGCGTGATCTTTCTGGTGGCGTTCAGGGTGCGGATGTTGCGAGTTTACAGACTGAGCTGGCGCGGTTGGGTTATCAAGTGCAGGTGTCTGGGGTTTATGATGCGGTGACTGTGACGGCGGTTAAGGGTTTGGTGAAGGCGGCTGGTGGTGTATCGGCGGATGGGTCGTTGTTGTTGTCGCAGATGGTGTGGTTTCCTTCGCCTCAGGTGACGGTGTCGGCGTGTCCAGCGTCGGTGGGTAGCGTGGTGTCAGCGGGTGACTCGTTAGGGCAGGCTGGTGGCGGTTTGACATCTTTGACTGTGACTAACCCGCCAGGTGATGGTTGGGTTGTTGTCTATGACGGCTTGTCGGCGGTGATGGATAGTAACGGTGTAGTGACTGATCCGGTGTTCCTGGCCGGTGTGGAGGCTGGCCCAGAGTATCAGTATTTCACGGCTAATCCGGGTTCTGGGTCGTTACAGTTGACAGTACAGTTGGCCACATCGTTGACGGTACTGGTGGTGCCGCCGTCTTCTGTCATTGTGGCGGGTGTGGGCACGGGTTGCGTGGTCTCTGGCGGGCAGACGGTGCCGGTGAAGATCGTGTCATCGTCGTTGGGGCAGACGATGGTGCAGGTGATGTCTGGCTTGTCAGTGAGTAGTGTTGAGGTACAGCCTGACCCCGATACTTTGTGCTCGTGACGGTGTTGCCCATGAAACAAGTAATCGGCCAGGGTTTGGCGCACCAGTTCCCCGGCACTCGAATGTTGTTCACGGGCCTGGATTTGACGCTGGACCCAGGTGAGGTGGTCGCCGTAGTGGGGCCGTCTGGTTCGGGTAAGTCGACACTGTTGTCGATTCTGGCGGGCTGGCTTTCCCCGACGGCTGGGACGGTGACAACAACGGGGATCGGGCATACGGGTTGGGTGTTCCAAAACCCGGTCGGGGTACCTGCCAGGACTGCTGTTGATCACGTTGTTCTACCGCTGTTGGCGAAAGGCTGGTCGCGTCGCCTGGCCGTGCCGGAAGCGCTGGCGATCATGGGAAAGTTCATGCTAGATGGCGTGGCGAAGCGGCAGTTTCGTGACTTATCGGGTGGTGAGGCGCAACGTTTAATGTTGGCCAGGGCCGAGGCGACGGGAAATGATTTGTTGTTGGTGGATGAGCCGACAGCCCAGTTGGACATGGCGACTGCTGCAACTGTAAGCCAGGTATTGGGCAGTATTGCGCAAGACGATGTGATTGTTGTTGTCGCCACACATGACCCCCATACCAGGGACGCTTGCACCAGGATCATTGACCTGGCCGACTATCAAACCTGCGATGAAACCGACACTAACAAGTCACCAGCCGCTGAAACACCACCATCGCTTCCGGTCACCGGAACGACCGGACCGAAAAACCCTGCCCGGAGTCCGGCATTCGGAGCAGCCTATCCACCATCTGGGGATGCCTCGTGAGCCGCCGGATGCTGCCCAGTTCCATACTGAGCGAGGCGTGGCGTAACACTATATCCGGCACCAACCGGGCAGTGCTGTTCGCCGCCTTGTTCATGGTGACGATCGGTTTGATCGCGTTCATGGATGTCCGCTCCGTCGTCACAATCTTGCAAGGTGCCGCCCAATTTAATACAGCAGGCGCTACCGTCCAAGTGCTGACAGCAGCTAGTAGTATTGACGGTCAACGCTGCAACAATCTGACTGGCGTCGGCCAGATCAGCCAAGCCGGAGCGATCCGCAAAGGAACCTCTGTCACCGTGTTGAACATGCCCGGTACCCCCGTCTCAGTGATCGAAGTAACCCCCGGAGTCATCGCGATGCTGCCGTCGATCGGGCAGCCTACCCACACCGGCACCAGTTCGGCGGGCGGGGTCTGGCTCTCAGCGGATTTGGCACAAATGCTGGGCGCAATACCAGGCACCCTCATCCACACCTCGGTTGGGATCACCACTGTCGCCGGCGTGTACACGTGGCCTGACGACGGGCGGGCCCGTGATCTGGGCTACGTGATGGTCACCCCCGTTCCACCCGACGGTGTCTTCGACCAATGCTGGACCCAAATCTGGCCGCCCGACCAAAACCTGGGCGGTCTGACATACATGGCCCTCAACAGTGGCGGTGGTATGCAAGCCACTTTCAACCAGTTGAACACCACACTCGGTTCTACCTACAACCCCACCAGCCTACTGAACAGTCGCCTGACAGCCCACGCCGCCTGGGTCGCCTCCATCATCGGACTCGCTCTCGGATTTGCCGCCACCAGGATACGGCGCCTTGAGATCGCCTCCACCCTACATGCCGGCATGACGAAAACCGACCTGGCCTGCCAACACGTGACCGAAACCCTCGCCTGGACCATCTGCGCCAGCCTCATCACCGCTGCTGGACTCCTATGGGCCGCCAGGATCGGCAACCCCGACCCCGACCCAACCACCTGGCAAACCGGCGTCCGCTCAATCCTCGCCGCAGCCTCCTCCACCCCGATCGGCACAATCACAGCCATCACTACCACCCGCGAACAACACCTATTCCAATACAGTAAAGACCGATAATGGGTGAGATGATGCTTTCTGTGTAGACAGTGATCAGACTGGAAGAGCTCACTGTCATCATTTCACCAACCTTTCCGTCGATAGTGGGTCGCTCAGTCGGGCAGACATGCGGTCGACGGGTCAGCCTTCGAAGGTTTCGCTCAGTCACACGGCTCGTAGTATCCGTACTGGGTGGCTGGCGGGCAGCTTTCAGGGATGGGTCGCAAGTATGTCCGGGGCACGATTCGGTACGGCAGTTCTGTGGCGTCGACGGCGGAGATGCCCACCACATACCCCGAGGGTTGTCACCACAAAGCGGGGTTGTACTTCAAGGGGTTGGGGGCGCCGGTGCATTCCTCGCCGATGTGCATGTTGACTATTGTTCCTTGGGCGCGTAGTTCGTGCAGGCGGTCGGTGACGGTTTTTTGGATCGTGTACGGGGAGATCGTGTTGATGTAGATCTTGGTGTCGCCCTCGAAGCCGGCGACGGTGGAGACCCTCCACTTGATGTTGATCCGCCAGGGCATCTGGACATCGACGTCGACGGGGGCGTGATGCCATTCCTCGTTGGTGGGCACTTCGGCGCCGGTGGCTGCGTGGAGGGCGTGGATGAGGTCGGACATGTCGCGTACTTCCTTGTCGGACTGCTCCCAGGGATGAGACTTGTGTGACTTGGAATAAATCTCGATTGTCGGATAGCGGTGACCGAAGCCCGCGAAGGCCAGGGCTGAATCGTTCTCAGCGATTAACAGGTTATGGTAGTTGGCGTAGTTGACGCCGCACTCGTTGAAGAAATTGGGATTCTCGCGCACACGGGTGAGAACCTGGTCCGCGTTGACACCGTGCTCGTCGATGCCGACCAGTTGCTTGTGCAAGTGGTCGAAGGTGGCCCCGGCGGGCTTGAGCCAGTTCTGGAAGACCGCGACGTAGCGGATGTAGCGGTTGGATTCGTACAAATGCTTGATCGCTAACAGGGTCAGCCGGATGTACTGGAAGTGCTCATCGGGAGTCAGCGTGCCCGAGGACGCCAGCTCGGCCGAAGTCCCCGCCCCGTCGACCCAGTGCCGGCGCGCGACGACCACGTCGTGGCCGCCCCCGAAGAACGCGTCCGCCTCGCAGATGATCCGCTCTTGCTCCAGTCGGGAAATCTCCTCCGCCGTCTTCCCGGCCTGGCGCATCTTGGCCGCCTGAATCGCGAAAATATGACGTTTCCCCTGGTCACTGGACAGATAAGCATGCTTGTAGGCGGCGATGTGTGGCGGGAGTTCGTACCCATAATTCTCGTGCCAATATTTGTAGCTGACGATCTCGAACAGATTGGGGACGACCCGGAACTCAGCCAGTGTGTCGAACAGATTCTCAGCTGAAACTCGCTCGAGGATGCGCCAGCCACCGGGTTGGGCTTTGCCGTCACGGTCCTGCGCCCTGGTCACCTCCGGGTCGCTCATGTCGGCGTCAACCAGTGTGTCGTCGCGCACGACGCGTACTTTTTCTGGGGGAGTCTCCATGTAACGAGCCGAGCAGAAGGCGCAGGCGTGGGTCCAGTCGGTGTCGGAAACCGGCCGGGTGTCGGGGTCGGTGTCGGCCAGCGGGCGATTTCCACGCCCGGGAACAGTCCACACCCGAGTTCCGGTGGAAGGATTGATCTGCTTGATGGTCCCATCACCCATCGTAATCAAGTACGCCGGGTCTGGCATGAGCGATATACCCATAGTGTTGTTCCGTACACCTTTATCTCTGGTTATCCGGATGTCTGAGATCCTCAGACGAGACTTGGCTCGACCCCCTGCTCCGGTTCCCCTGAACAGGTCATCCGGCTCCGCCTGCGATAATACCGCAGGCAGTTGACAGGCATGCCGAATCTCAGATTCACCGTCGAACTCCGGTCGGCCACGGCTGCGGAGCGTGCCGGCATCCATCCCGCTCAAGTAGACGAAGCGGGCGGAATTGCCCGGAAAAAGTACAATAGACCCATGACCGATGAGAACCAGCCCGCCGCCGAACCCGACGCCCAGACCTCTTCCCTGGTCCTCGGCCAGGGACCCGATGGCCAGGTGTACGTCTTGGCAGCGCCCGAACCGGACTCCGCAGATGCTGAGGAGTCGATCACCGAACCTGCCAAGGTGATGCGGATCGGCCGGATGATTTCCCGGCTGTTGGACGAGGTCAAGGATGCTCCCCTCGACGACGCCTCGCGGGCGCGCCTGAGGGAGATTTACGCGCAGTCGATCGATGAGTTGGCTGGAGGTCTGGACGAGGATCTGGCCAAGGAACTGCGGCGGATCACCACTCCGTTCGCAGAGGACTCGACCCCCTCCGATGCCGAGTTGCGCATCGCACAAGCTCAGTTGGTCGGTTGGCTGGAGGGTCTTTTCCAGGGGTTGCAGACCGCCCTGGTCGCCCAGCACATCTCGCAGCGTCTCAACGACGGCACGCGCGCGGCGATCCCCCAGTCCGGGGCCGAGGTCCCGTCCCCGCCCCCGTCTTCCATGGGTACGGGGATGTACCTGTGACAACTCGTGGTTGACCCATGGGTCGTCACACCAGCACCCTGCTCAGTGACAACCGATGTTCAGCGACAACTGGTGTCGGTTCCGAAGCGATGTCTCAGGACGGGAGTACAGTGGTGATGCAGAAACCAACCACTGACGCACCAACCGCACAACACCTTGATGGAGGAAACATGGGCGTACTTTCTGAGCACTTCGATCTGATCAACGGAACGTCGATTCCCAAACTGGGCTTCGGGACCTGGCAGACTCCCAACGAGGTCGCGCCGGCGGCCGTCAGGACGGCCCTGGATGCGGGGTACACCCACCTCGACACGGCCAGGGTTTATCAGAATGAGGAGGGCGTCGGCGAGGGGCTGAGGACCAGCGGTGTCCCGCGCGACCAGGTGTTCATCACGACGAAAGTGCCGGCAGACTACAAGACCTATGAGCAGGCCACCGCGTCGATCACCAGTTCCCTGGAATTGCTGGATGTGGATTGCGTGGACCTGTTGCTGATCCATGCCCCCAGGCCGTGGACCGAGATGTTCACGCGATCGACGCCCAAGACCTACTTCGAAGAAAACGTGGCGGTGTGGGCGGCCATGGAGGAGGCTTACCAGCGCGGCGATGTCCGCGCCATCGGCGTGTCGAATTTCGATATTGACGATATTGAGAACATCACCTCCCAGTGCTCGGTGGCTCCCATGGTCAACCAGATTCGGTTCCATGTTGGGTTCACCCAGCCCGAAGTGGTGGCGTACTGCCAGGCCCACGACATCCTGATCGAGGCGTATTCCCCCTTGGGAACCGGCAAAATACTTGGTGATCCCGTGATTGCCGCCGTGGCTGCCCGAGTGGGCCGTACCATTGCTCAGGTCTGCATCAGATATACCCTCGAGAAAGGAACCTTGCCCCTGCCCAAGTCTGTCCACGAAGAATTTATTCTCGCAAACACCCAGGTCGACTTCGACCTGACGGACCAGGACATGGCGGAGCTCGACGCCGTCATCGCACCTCCACGCTATCAGCCCTAGTCAGTACGTAGATAGCTTGTTTGGCGGACTCAATCTTCCTGCCGAAAACCGTGGTGTGGTGACTTGTTCTTCAGAACCGGACCAGCCTGAACGTCTGTTCATCGTGGCCGAATGGCGGACGAATAGGGCAAACTTTGTGAGCGCAAACTAACTAAACATGGCAGAATCGCATTATGCATATCCTCGTCGTGGACGATGACCAAGCCGTGAGGGATTCCCTGGCTCGGTCATTGCAGTACACCGGATACCAGGTGGGCACTGCTCAAGATGGAATCGAGGCGCTGGCGAAACTGTCCGGCGGAACCGTCGACGCGGTCATCATGGATGTGATGATGCCGCGCCTGGACGGGCTGGAAGCCACCCGCATGTTACGTTCATCGGGCAATGACGTACCCATTCTGATCTTGACCGCGCGCGACGCCATCGAGGATCGGGTAGACGGCTTGGACGCGGGGGCTGACGACTACATGGTCAAGCCCTTCGCCCTGGACGAGTTGTTGGCGCGGTTGCGGGCCCTGACCCGGCGCTCCCATTCCAACGAGGAAGGCGAGCCCAGCCAGATGCTGACCTTCGCCGACCTGACACTGGACCCGCAGACCCGCGAGGTCACCAGGGGCGGGCATCACATCACGCTGACGCGTACTGAATTCGCGCTCCTGCTGGCGTTCATGGAGAACCCGCGCCGGGTCCTGGAGCGCGGCTGGCTGCTGAACGAAGTCTGGGGTTTCGACTTCCCGACGACAGCGAATTCGCTGGAAGTGTACATCGGCTATCTGCGCCGCAAGATCGAGGCGGATTCGCAGCCGCGCTTGATTCACACCGTCCGCGGGATTGGGTACGTGCTGAAGGAATCGAACTAGATGGGGTTC
>Ga0123354_10012776_pt1 | contig 13002 bp, 17 predicted proteins | sample TergutLab28metaG_2_FD_97872 | JGI IMG/M metagenome (GOLD analysis project Ga0123354, IMG submission 97872) | Labiotermes labralis P4 segment gut microbial communities from Petit-Saut dam, French Guiana - Lab288 P4 | ecosystem: Host-associated > Arthropoda: Insects > Digestive system > Gut ...
ACACCCACCCGGTGTCATGGTGGCTGTAGCTCAGTTGGTAGAGCATCAGATTGTGGTTCTGAGGGTCGCCGGTTCAAGCCCGGTTAGCCACCCCCGATTGAGCCGAGAGCAGACGAGCTTGCTTGTCTGCCGAGGCGATTGAAGGGGGTCGCAGGGAGCGTAGCGACTGAATACCCCCGATTGAGCCGAGAGCAGACGAGCTTGCTCGTATGCCGAACGCGACGAAGGGGTTGAGGGGGCGAAGCGACCGAGGCTGGGAAGGCCCCACCGTCTCTTGTGAACCGGGATTCTGTGTCGGCAGTCGTTCGTCGCTTCCTTGGCTGAAGGCGTCTCGGCATGGAATAATGGATGATAGACGCCCCGGTGGAGCGCTGACCCAGGGAACTGGGTTATATCTCGCCGGGGCATTGACATGTCCGAAGGAGGCCACATGCCATCGCCGGGTTATAGGCCAAAATGCGGGCACGAACGAAGCACGCTCGTCGGCAAAGACTGACCCGGAAATGGTTCACACAATGGCTGGGTGCGGGGCGCATGGCATGGCTCAAGGTAATTCAACCTGTCTGTTCTCAGGCTTGCAGGATGATCTTGCCGGTGCTGTGGCCTGACTCGAGTAGATCGTGGGCGGCCTGCCCTTTGCTGAGTGGGAACACGGTCGGGTTGGCTGGTGTGACTTGGCCGCGAAGCAGGTAGCCGAACAAACGCTCAGCCCGGCGGCGTCTCTCGTCAGCAGTGGTCAGGAAGTCCCACAGATCGCCGGTCAGAATGTTTTTCGAGTGTCCGATCAGGTCGGTGAAGTCCACCTGGGGCGGCTCACCAGCGGCTAAGCCGAACATGACCACCGATCCCCGGTTCTTAGTCAGCACGATGGAATCGTTCAATGTGGTGCCCAGCCCGTCGTACACGGTGTCGAACCTGGATGTCCACTCCGCCACCCAGGACAAGTCTCGGCTGGGCAGCACCTGATGGACCCCCAGCTCCAGTGCCCGGCTGGCTTTCTCGGGCGTGCTGGTCGACCCGTACACCTCCATGCCGTCGGCGACCAGTATCTGCGCTAGCAGTTGGCCGACACCGCCGCTGACGCCGGTGATGAACACCTGGTCGCCAGGGGTGTTTCGACCCAGATCGTGGCTGAGGAAGTCGGCGGTCAGCCCCTGTAGTCCCACGGTCGCGGCCAGTTTCAAATCAACGCTGTCGGGTAGAAGGATCAGCTTGTCGACGGGCACCGCCACCAGTTCGGCATTGGATCGCGGCGCGTCCACGAACAGCACCGGCTTCCCGACCAGTTTGCTGTCGCCTTGAGCGACAATCCCGGCGGCCTCGTAGCCATCGATATAGGGAGGGGCACCGTCGAGGTGGTATTGGCCGCGACGCCTGTAGATATCGGCGAAGTTCAACCCGGCGTAGCTGACACGCACCAGCGCTTGGCCCTCGGACGACACCGGGTCGGGAATCTCGCCATACTTCAGAACGCTGGACGAACCGAACTGGTCGAAATACAGCGCTCTCATCAGTAGTCCTTTCTGCTGGGCAGTTTGAGCGCGGAAATTTTGGTTGGTGACCGGCTCGACAGATGCCAAACGAGTCTATCGGTCCCTTCTGGGTGGACTGGCTTCTACCCGACACCGGAAGGGCGGGACCAGTGTGAGTCTGGTCCCGCCGAGCCGTGTCACAGCGTCGCTATACGGTGTGGCGGCGCCTGAAGATCAGAACGGTGGCTGTGGCGACCCCAGCGGCCAGGAGTCCGGCGCCGATCCACCAAATGGTCGGGTTGGTGCCGGGCAGGATGGTGCCGCCGGTCTGGCGTTGATACCTGGCGGTGTGGAGAGCGCCGGGATGGTTCCGGATTCGGGAGCAAGGTGGCACGGTTGGCATCAATCACAGGGACCGGCTTCTCGGACATAGTGGCCTTTCATTGAGATTGCGGGATGCCATCCAGGTGCGTAGCAGCTGTCGGACTGGAGAACCCAGGCTTGATGTCGACGCCCAGACGTATGCGCGAAGCCGCGACTCAGGGTCACGCGGCGTACGGGTAACTCATCTCTCAAACACGGGCCACTAGAATTGATGTGTGGTTACCGCCAATGGAGGGTTCGCTCTTCCCCGTGTAGGCCAGCAACCGTCCGTCGACGAGGTTCGAACCGCCATGGTCCACACCAGTTCCGACCCGATTCCGGACACATCACTCATTCACGCCGAGTGGTACTTCACAGAAGATACTGCAGGAACGCTGGCGTCGATGGTTGACGGGGACACGCTCGCTGCGGTTGGCAGCGACGGTAGAGCAGACATCCATCCGGATGCGAGCGTTTGGGAGCTAGGCGCAGGTTCAGCCGGAGCGGCTCGTAGTTACCTCGACCGGTTCCTCCCCTTCAACTCTTTCAGCCACTACATACCCGACTGTGACCGGCTACGAGTGAATGCCTTCAAGTTCAATCATGCCCTGCTGCCAGAATTGCTGTGGGATTTCATGATCCATCGGCCAACCGCCAACCTCACGAACGGGTGACCAATGAGTCGGAAGCAGAACCTCTTTGTCATCATGCCGTTTGGGACACGAGATGTAACCCTTGCCGACGAGCGATCCAGGATGGACTTTGACAGTTTCTACCGTGACGTGATTCGCCCCGCATGTGACGCATCAGGGTGGGCATCGCTATCGAGCTAGTCGAACACCAGATCGATACCCCTTGACCATAGATCAGAGTTGACGGAAGGTGGCGCCCACACATAGCAGCCCAGACCGATCATCAACTTCGTCGCTGTGTCGAGATTGAGAACGCCACCAGGTACGCCGCGCAGACCCAGAACGTCTGGGAGCATGGACATCAATAGACTCCGCCAGGGCTAGAGCCGAAATGCTTCTCCTAATCGGCGAGGCTTTTTCTGTAAGGATGGGCCTTCAAAGAGTCCACCAGCGCAGCTCGAGAAAAGTTTGATTCGCCCAAATGGGGCCTGGCACTCCCCCTTGACGTCCAAAACTCCCATGTCCATATCAGCTCTATTTTGGCATAACCTATTGCTCTTTACAGCCATCTCGTTGCTGCCAGTGATCAACTCTCTAATTACCGCAGTACAGTTCTTCATGATTGGCGTCATTGTATCGAGTATCGCTACTATGCCATTTATGCTGCAGGTGATGATGGTTTATCGTCACGGCTTGTTTGAGGTTACTGCTCTGCTTTTAGCTGTTACAGTGAGTTACATCCTGCTTTTTTCTCTGACCCAGTTTTCTTCTTCGGAAAGTAGAGATATCACTAATCTTCGACGAGGGATGATGCTTTCATTGTCTCTATATTCGGTAATTATCCTCCTCACACTGGTGGGTGCAATCTTGGAAGGAACCGTCGTTGTACAGGTGTGAAAATATGTCGTTTAAATACCGTAACTGGGTGTTCCGAGAGTGCTCTGTTGATGTGGAAGCACCTAAGATTGGTCTAACTGGTAAGAATGGTTGTGGGAAAACTACATTCCTTAAGTTACTTGATCGACAACTCACGCCTCAAGAAGGTCGCATTGGTACGGATGGGTCGACCTACCTGGTGGACTTCGATATGGCTGCCTACAAGGCTTTCTGGTTGGATGATATTGTTCGATTATGTTCCAGCTTGCGCTCTTTTGACACAACATCAGCTTCGGAAAAAATCGAACAACTTCATTTGGCTGAGTACACTCAAACACCAATCGGTGAACTCTCAAAAGGTACTGTGAGAAAAGTATCATTGTTAATCGGACTGATGTCAACGGCAGACATTCTGCTACTTGATGAGCCATTTGAGTCCATCGACGAAGACTCCAACAACAACCTCACAACCATGCTCAGCCAGCGTCTCGGCGCTCATGTGATCGTAAGCCATGACAGGACAACCTTGCGACAATGTGTTGATGCCACATGGACTATTGAAAATGCGTGTTTAAAGGAAGTCGAATGAAAGATTTTCTGGAAGCACTTATCAAGATCGAAGTGAGCCGCCATAAGCGAAAAGTCCTCAAAGAGGTGCTGATTGGGACAGGTGTGGGCGGCCTTGTAGTTATTGGTGTGATAGCTCAACCTCAATGGACGTTACTACTCCTATTTCTGTACATGGTCATGGTCCAAGTGTCTACGCTATTCGGCAATGCTGCGTTTGCCACTTGGAAAAATTGGTATGGCTTGGGCTTTCGGCGACCAAGCTTGTCCTACAGAATTGCCTACCTGGTCGACTACGTCTTGCGAGATTTATGGATTGCAGAAGCGACATCCGTAGTCGTCATTCTCCTTGGAACAGCATTGTGCAACAGGTTTATGTGGGGTTTGGCCCTGATTGTATCTTGGGTTTGTAATCACTGGCTCCTGCCCAGTCATGACTATCTTGCTTCTCGTATAACACAGAGGTCACGAAGTATCTACGCAGGTCTCTTGTTCTGTGGCCTATTCCTAGCAGGGACGGCACTATATCTTGGTTACCGCATTCCTGCCAATGCAGTATCATGGCTGCCAATTTCGTTTTTGGTGACTTTTCTCGCATATTCCTGGGGTGTCTCGACTGTGGCTCGTAGACTACACTCCGCTGGTTTCGAACCACAGGGCGAACGCCGATTTTTTGCCTGGACCAGGCCCTTGTCACTTTTCCTGTTTAAGGACATTTTGTTAACTTGGACCGCCGTGGCAAGTAACCTAGTCATGGTTGTAGCGATGATCGTGGTAGTTTCCTCAACCGGTGAATTCCGGTCAACTCCGATTGTCGTTGTTTTCTGGCTGGTGGTAAACAACGTATTTCTACGAAGGCAGGCGGCGGCTGGACAGACTCCCCGTATGCCTAGTCTTGTTGCAGCTGACATGCTCTTTTCCGATCATGTTTTGCCAAGAGACCGGGTCAGATTACGCCTTGCCAAATTCAGAACCCTCTCCGTAGGAGCATTCATCGCATTAATTGCTTATTGCATTATCGCACTATTGAGTGGAACCCTGACAATTAACGGTGTCACATCAGCATTTCTTGTGTTGAGTGCGGGGCTGATAATAGATGCCCCGACCTTGTTCATGCCACGTGGTCTTCCTCGCCGCCTTCACATGGTGGTCAAATGGTCAATGCTGATCTTATGGATAATAGTCCAGTATCGTCAACAGTCCTTCGTTGCACTATGGATTTACTCTGGAGCACTGCTTGTTCTCTATACACCCTCCTGGGTAGCGTATTACATCCAGGGTAGACACGATTCCGGGCCTGAAGGCCATGACATGGTCCTCCAGCCGGCATCAAGTCTCCATAAGGGGTTCTCGAAGCACGATTCTCCTGACAGCATGATTTCCGGATTGTAATATGCAGAACTAATGGTTAGAGCCTCTATGTAGCTGATGATCGTATTCATGTCTTGCCCGTTGAGAGGCTCTGGGTCTAGAAATACGCTGTTCAGTACGGGTGAGAGACACAAGCTTGCGCCAAGCCGTGTCTTCAGGTGTCAGTCCTTGGCTGCCGTACGGTCCTGCTGGTCGAACCCGACACCGTCGGGTGTCACCCCTGCGGGAGCCGCGCGGAAGGCACTGGTCAACCGCGAACTAGCCGCGTAGGCCGCTCGGGCGCGGCCACGGCCGTAGGTCAGTGACCGGTCAGCGCGAATGCCGATGCTGGCGCCGACCTCGATGGCGTCCTGGTCCGCGCCCATGTACAAGAACGCCCAGTCGTATGTCTTCTCCTGGTGGGTGATCATCTCCTTGATCGCGGCGTGGGTGAACTCTTTGGAGGCGTTTTCCATGCCGTCGGTCATGATGGCGAAGATCACCCTGCTGGGACGATCATCTTCCGGCAGGGCCGCGAGCCGCTCGCCAAGCGCGGTGATGCTGCGCCCGACGGCGTCGAGCAGGGCTGTGGAACCGCGGGGCATCAGCGTGAGTTGCTGGACTGCCTTCACGTCGAGGGCGGTAAACACCGGTTCGTACACATCGTCGAACTGGGAGAGACTGACGGTACAGCGTCCCGGCTGGGTCTGCTGGTCGGCGATGTAGGCGTTGAAGCCGCCCTCGATGTCCTCCTTGATGGACATCATCGAACCGGAGCGGTCGAGGACAAATTCGATGTGGGTGAGGTTGGGGTCGGTCATGGCTAGTCCTTTCGTCGGGGTTTGAAGGCCATCGGGGTACGCCCGGTGGCAGCGTCGTGGCGGGCCACGGCAATCATGTCAGCCGTGACGGTGCCGCCGTCGGTGTAGGCGGACAGCGGAGTACTGCGGGCCAGACGGGAAGGCACCGAGTTCGGCGCCATGCCCGCGATCTCTGCGACTTTTCGCATGCTGGCTCCAGCCAGCACCGCCGCACCCATCGCTTCCTGAAGCGCGTCGGCGACCGCCCGGCTGGCCTCGGCGAGGTCCGCGACCGCCGCCGCAGGGTCGGTAGCCGACGCCGCACGTCCCACCGCGTTGCACGCGGCCTGTGCGCCCTTGCTCCACTCTGTGTCGTTCATACATCGAGTATATGCAGATTATGCACATAATGCAAATCTATACATATCTCGTAATCGCCCATTCAGTCTGATCGTTGGATCAGGAACATGGACTCTTCCCGATACAGTTGACCTATGAGCCCCAGACGAGGCCGCTGAGAAGCGGTTGGCGCGTCGAGGCACTGTTATTAATTGTCGTATAGCGCCACAAAACGACCGACAACACCCCCGACGCGCAATTTTTCGATCGCATCCGGGATCTCGGCCTGGGTGATGCGGTTGATCGGCGGGTTCAGGTCACCGCTGCGCATCAACTCGTACAACGCCGCCAAGTCTTCTTTTGTACCCGATACAGAGCCTTTGAACATCAACTGTTTTGTGATCAAGGGGAAAGTGTTGATTTCGATGTCCAGCTTGCCCATCCCGACCTGGACCAGTGTGCCGCTTCGGCTAAGCGCGTTCAGCGCAGATACCGATGTGACACCGAAACCGGCATAATCGACAACTAGTTCCAATCCCTTGTCAGTGAACTCCTCGATACTCTCACCCACGCCAGCCAGGCCGATCTCATTCGCCAACCCACGAGCTGATGGGCTGACGTCAGCCCCGTACACCTCGGCACCCAGCAGTACGGCAACCCTGGCACCGACATAACCCAGCCCACCCAAGCCGATGACGCCAATCTTCATGCCTTTCTTGGCTCCGCCCTGCGCCACCATAGCGTGATACGCCGTCAAACCCGCGTCCGTGGCCACGGCGCCCATATCGAAGGGCACTTCGTCGGGCAATGCGACCAAGTTCCTTTCTTTGGCGATCAGTTGTTCTCCGAAGCCACCGTCCCAGTCGCCGCTGCCCAGCCCATGGGTATCGTCCATCATCGGGGCCAGCCCGACACGGTCGCCCACCTTCCACTTCTCCATGCCATCACCAACCTCCAGTATGACCCCGGCATTTTCGTGGCCCAGTGCAATCGGAACGCGGTGGTAGAACGCCATCCAGCCCGGATCATCCAACGTGGATACATCCGAGTGGCACACTCCCGCAGCCTTGATGCCCACAACTACCTCGCCCATACCGGCATGAGGCTCTTCAACATCATCCATGTGCAGGGGCTTACCAGTTCCATAGAAACGCCATGCCTTCACGGCTCCTCCTTTGTGCCATCACCGGAAAACTCCGATCATTTTGCAGACTATACCCACTGTTAACCTGATGACAGAACTGGATGAGAAGGACAGACAAACCTGGGTGACCTGGAGGGCTGACCATGCCAACCGGTCGCACCAAGCGCCCAGGTACCCCATGTGAGGCAAGCTCAGGCACGCGAATGCTGAACCATAGACGCATGCATAGTGGTGAGGGTAAAGCGCGTACTGAGTGGGGCCTTCGCCGATCTCGTCGCAAACTCGGGATCAATTTCGCGCATTCCCCCGTGTGGTAGCGTCAAAATAACAATCGTTTGGTTTCATCGAGAATGAAAACCACTTTCCAACTGAGAGGAATCAACAATGGGACTTTTTGATGGGCAGGTTGCCGTGGTGACGGGTGCCGGCGCGGGAATGGGTAAACAGCATGCGCTACTCCTTGCGTCTGAGGGTGCGGCTGTCGTCGTCAACGACGTTTCGCCTGCGGCCCAGGACACGGTGGACGAAATCGTCGCAGCGGGCGGGCGAGCTACGGTGAGCCACCACGATGTGTCGAATCGAGACCAAGCGGGTCAGTTGATCGCGGTCGCGACCGAGCAGCTTGGTGGACTTCATATCGTGGTGAGCAACGCTGGGATCATTTCCAACGTACCCTTCCTGGACATGGATGCAGCGACGTTTGACAAGGTGATGAAAGTCAACGCGTACGGAGCTTTCAACGTGCTCAACGCGGCATGGCCTCATCTGGTCCATCAGGGGTACGGTCGTGTCGTCATGATCAGTTCATCGAGTGCATGGACTTCGCAACCGCTCATCGGACATTACGCGGCATCCAAGGGCGCCGTACTCGGTTTGGCCAAAACCTTGGCGTACGAAGGTGCCGAACACGGAATCACAGTGAACGTTGTCGCACCGGGAGCCTTCACACAAATGTCGGGTGATATGCAGGATGAGGCTGCCCGCAAACAGATCGAATCAATGATGCCTGCTCGGCTGGTGTCCCCCGTCGTTGCCTGGCTGCTGCGACGTGAGAACACCTACAACGGTGAAATCTTTGAAGCCGCCGCCGGACGAGCCGCCCACAATTTCGTCGGATCCACAAAGGGTTATTGGAACAAGAACCTCAGCATCGACGATCTGATTGCTCACGAGACTCAAGTCATGGACACCGATGGATTCGCCGTCATAGCCGACACCGGAAAACTCGCCGCCTGGATGACCGTCGAAAACACCGGATGGGCCAACGAATCACTCGACACAAACTGATAAACTAAACGACAAGAACAATAGTCTTAATAGGGAGTAGGGATGCACAGTACCTGTTGTGTTGCAGTGCTATATAAATTGGATCTGAGCAATGCTGACGTCTAATTGTCAGAAAATGGTACGTCTGATTGTCAGTTTTTATCGCGTCGTATCGTCATAAACACTGGCGTCTGATTCCCCGCTTCTGGTCGTGTGCTGTTAGTGGCTGCCGGGTCACAACGATGCCTCCTTCAGTGTTCAAAGAACACACCGGTGAACACGGCAGCAGTGCCTATTATCATGCGGCGCGCTCCGAGAATGAAGCAGCGGTGGCTTGGATGCTGCCAGAACACGCCGGTAGCATTGGGGCACGCAATAACCCCGGCAATTCACCTGGTATTTCAAGGTGGGGATCGTTCCGGGGTCTTCTCTTACAATGTACGTCATCGCAGCCAGAAGCCGGTGTACGCCCCTGATGATGGTCAAATATGCATGCCGCTTCACAGGAGAATCGCAATAGAACTAGACGCCAGATCTCCAGGCAGCGTAACTAGTTTTTCTTGTTAACGAGGTGTTTCCCCAAAATGACCCCTTTGAGGCCCAAGTTCCGAACACGCTGCTGGTGATCTCCTGATGCGTATTCCCTTATCAGCCACCTAGCCCGAGCACCTGACCCATGAGATCGGCGGTGCGCGAAGCCCTGGCTCTTCGCAACGCTGACAGGGTCGAAGCGTCGGTGGCGCCATGAAAGTATCGCACAGAATCGTTATGCACCTCGATCATCTGAGCCAGATCGTCGTTGATGAGTTGCACGAAGAGCGTGTCAGGAGTAATCGCAACTATGCCAAGATCGTTCATGACATTCTTCGGAAAGTGTTTGAGGTTGTTGGTACAAATAATGCTGGCCTCCACAGCCAGGGCCGAGGCGATCACATCGCGGTCATCATCATCGGGCAGCACATAGTTTTGGAGGCGGTCGAAGTGTTCAGGCAAAGGGGTGACCAAGGCATCGGGAAACGCGTTGGTCATCGCTGCCGTCAAACGTTGGGCGGCGTCTTGATCGAAGTTACTACGATTCTTGATCAGATGGTCTGCCATGTCAGCGAGGATGTGCCCGCTCCAGTGTGGGGCGATCAGCCCGTGCTCGCCGGCGTAGAGCAGATAGTCGCGCAGGCAGCGCGAATACAACACGTTGGCGTCGGCGACAACGATTCGTATTCTGCTGGGCAGGCGAGGCTCGCGGTGGTTGTTCACTCAGTCAATCCAAGTTCGTTCTCCAGCGCTGAGAATTGGCGCATAGCCTCCTGGCGGCGATCACGCTCAGATGCCCAGTAGGTTTCCAGATCGGCAACCGCGATCCGGTGGTGTGAGCCGACCATGCGGAATGGGAGGACGCCTTGATCCATCAACTTGCGGATGAACGGCCTTGACATGCCGAGCATCTTCGCAGCGTCTTCGGGACTGACTTCTTCAGGCATCCTGGAAAACACGACTTCTTGGCCGTTTGCCTGAGCATCCACGACTAGGGCCAGGAACTCGGCGGTCTCACGCGACAGCGACACCGAGATCTCGTCGCTGCCGGATGCGAGAGCATTGCGAAGCGCCTGAGCATCGCGCTCAAGTACTAGCATGTTGGTACCTCCAATCATGATACTAACTGAAATAACTGTAACACAGATCAGGTGATCTTCCACTGCCAGCCCGCCCGTCCCAAAATCCTACCCAAAAGAAGGTGAACCATGAGAAGTATTGAAGACATGCTCGACGAGATCGAGAACGCCAACCAAGGAGCCGGCCCCGACCCGCACACCACCTTCGAAGGTGCCAGGCTGAAGGCAATCACGGAGGCCGTAAGCCAACGCGACCAGGCTGAGGACGCCATAGAGGCCGCTGTGGCGCAGGCCCGCCACGATGGCGCATCATGGACAATGATCGGTTCCGCCCTTGGCATCAGCAGGCAGGACGCGTTGAAGCGATATGGTGAGCTGATCCCAGCGTGATATCCGTTTCACGATTGCACAGCCAGTCGCCTGTGCACCATACACCTCGACATCCCTGCGAACTAGGCGATCAGCCTCACAGCCGAACCTTGCTGCTCCCACAGCTCTCTCACCTGGGCTCCCCGGTGTCGCGGCTCCAACAACCACGGGAAGAACGAGTCATCGGTGGTCTAATGCGGTCTTCGAACAACTAGTGTTAGTGCTCCTGTCACTCGCCCCCATGCTCTCGCCGACACTCAGACGACCACCACAATTCCCACCACCCCCAAGGGACACACCCTCAATGGGGCCACAACGGAAATTGTACCAGTCTGATATCAGGACCGGTGGTACGGCGGCATGTACTGGCCCATGGGCAACTCCAGTGCTTGGGCGAAGTAGCATAACGGAACATCGAGCGCTTGCGCCAGTGCGTACCAGGTCAACAGCTTTCCCACGAACTCACCATTCGTGAGATTCCATATTGACGTGCGACTCAGTCCGGTACGCGTCGACAAGTCCTCCAACGTGAGGTGTTGACGGGCTTGCTCCTGAGCGAGTGCGACTCGAAGCGCGTCGAGATTTGGTTCGCTTCTTCGCTCACCCTGGCTGCTGTCTCGAATGCTCACACATCAAGGCTCTATTCAAGGTAACATGGATACCAGCAAGTTAACTTGAACGGGCGCTCCGCCCTTCCTGCATTTGTAACCTCATTTAGGAGGTAGAAACCATGAAGGTAGGGATTGCCGCGAAGGTGGCCTTAGCCGTTGCAAGTCTCCTGGGCGTGACCACTTTGACCGCTTGCGGACCAGTCATCCAAGGCCACGGCGATTCCAGTGATTCTCCAGCGATGTCCCCAAGCTTGAGTGGATCGTCGGTTTCGACCGCTTCAACCGGGCAGAATGGCGGTGGTAGTACCAATGCTTCTTATCTTTGTGACTTCTCTAGGTTGGACAGTGCTACTCAACTCTTGGCCACCACACTAGATAGCCAAGGATTCACAAATATCGTAACCCGAGTACCCAGCAACGGCGAACAGTGCAGGAACATAGATGACTTCTTGGTGGTGATGGAAGCAGAGTGCGGAACGGGGTTCATCCAGATCGACAACAATAGCATTGATCCTCACTCGCCCGCCCTGATCGGGATTGTTTCAATCTCACTTCCAGGTGTGGATAAAAACACGCTTCAGAGTCAATACCCGTCACTGTTTGCCACTGGCTCAGCACAAGACGTCGCGAGTAGAATACCGGCTTGCCCAGGATCAGCGTCTGCTGCAGCCCCGCCAACCAGTCCAAGTGAAAACGCTGCGGTGATGTTCACAAAGGCGCTCCAAGCAAGAGACTTCTCGAATATTCAGGATGGTGTCTATTACACAAACTCAATATTCGAGTCGCAGCAAGGCAAGACGGTCGACCAACCAGGTGGTGTCCTGACGGCGCAATGTGGTTCGCAAACTTGGTTCACAGTTCACCATCGGGATGCATCCAGTGGGCTTGATCAAGGGTTGGATTTCGGGATTCCGTCGGTCGATCCATTTGGCATCGACAGCGACACTCTCATGTCAGCTTACAATGCTGAATCCGCCAAAGTGATGGCGCAATATGACAATACCACTCAAGCAGCCCAGAAGCTGTCGTCGGCGGAGTTCATCGTTCAAGTCATATCGGATATTTCTTGCAATCCGTCCGGTATTGGCCACGTCACATACATGGGCTAGTGAACGGACTGGAGCAGTTTGGGTGAGTAGCCACTCACCGATAAAGGCGCACATGGATCCACAGGTCACCACCGGCGGAAAGCGAAACCGTTCCAGCCTAGGTGCTCTTTAGTTCATGAGCACGAAGTGGAGGGTGGGCTAGGTCCGTGGAGGCAGTCGTGAATGCTTGACTACCCATCTATCGTTACATCTGCTGTACGGCCTAGGCACTCCGAAAACTCACCAATCCGGAACATGTGACCTATCCTTCCAATGCCGAGGTCACTTTCCAGACTCGGGTCTGCCCTACGAGGAGAGTCAGACCCTGAAGCGGTCAGGCGTCACATATGTGTGGGAAGACCACGTTTTTTCAGGACGGACAGCATGGTCTTGTCGGCTGTGGCGACGTAGCTCAGTGAACTACCCAGTGACTCAGCTGACGCAATGTGTACGGCATCCAGCGATTTCACCACCTGTGGGATCAATCGGGCATCGTTGATGATGGTGCGTGTCAG
>Ga0123354_10012777_pt1 | contig 13002 bp, 9 predicted proteins | sample TergutLab28metaG_2_FD_97872 | JGI IMG/M metagenome (GOLD analysis project Ga0123354, IMG submission 97872) | Labiotermes labralis P4 segment gut microbial communities from Petit-Saut dam, French Guiana - Lab288 P4 | ecosystem: Host-associated > Arthropoda: Insects > Digestive system > Gut ...
ATATATATATATATATCATACATGATTAATGCAATTATGCATGTAGCTGAAAACAGTGACATGCCTCAAAAATTACCTCTTTTCTCATCCTTCTTATGAAAGAGGCTGAATAATTGACACCTTAAACTTTCAAGGTATTTCTTCCTTATTCCTAACAGAACTAGTCAGTTTATAAATCTCATACCTTACTGTTCTACCTTCTGCTTGGATCAGTTTTTGAAGTTTCATCAACAACTAATGATTTACATCTTTTCAATGTTTTAATAGCCATCTCAAACTCAAAGGCACTAGGCTCAATATCAATGACTCAGATGCACATATTTCAGCCTAACCTTCAACCTGTTACTGGAATTAATGCATGCATCAAAACTCTGATGTTTACTGTTTTAATTATCTTTACAACACAAGCCCTGTAAAAAGTGTATTAGGCACAAAATGGAACATATATTAAGTGAATCACACTTCAGATTCATGCACAGGTAAGTCTCCATGAATTGTCCATTACTGTTGCCTCATTTTAACCCAAACTGAAATATGCTAACAAATGTTTGTAAAACTACCCAGTACCACATGTCTTAAGAGTGACACAGTTCCCTTAATTTGTTACAACTGGACAGATGGGCAGCCAAGACATGGCAAAGCTCACAGGCATATTTTTACAGTTTTTGTTCCTACATCCCACAAACAAGTAAGAAAGTAACAAAGGGTAAGTTTCAATATAGAAATGGCTGCAGATTCATGGAGCAGACCTTATTAACAAGCTAATAATTCCTCAGCTCGTCAAGAAATTAACATTTTATGCAACCCAACAGTCCATTACCATGTTCCCAACAGCCCATCACTTTTCCTTGTCCTGAGCTAGATCAATTCACTCTGTGCCTTCACCACCTGCCCAATCCTATTTCCTGAAGATATATTTGTACATTAACCTACCATCTATGCCAGGATCTTCCAAGTGGTCTCATTCCTTCACACTTCCCCACACAAACCTGTAGCAGAAATTACATTTTAATTACATACATACACATGCGGATCTAAAAATTCATTTGTGAGGAAGCTGCTTTTACATTACTGAAAATATACAGACCAGTATTCTTTGCATACTCACTTGTTCAGAAGACTACTGTCGGTTGTTGTTCCCTTCCATCTAATTATCTCAAAAACTGTCAGGACTTAGGGAAAGCTGTATTTGGAAAGTTAAATTCAAGCTATGCACATAATTGCATGTGTATTTCTTTACATAAAATTATTGTTATTTTTTTATTTCAACAAAAATTGGACTCTATTAACAACTGTAATAGAATTCTCTAACATCACATTTCAAAAACATCCATTCATTGGTCCTCTGCTTAGTACAGGTGGACAAATTGAAAGGGCATGGTGAACCTAATAGGCACAATCTTGCAAGAGTTCATTGTGAATTCATTCTAAAGGATGCCTTTCCAAACTACCTTCAGTTTCATAAATAGTGGACTATACAGATGCATGATTAAATTATTAATTCTCAACTTCTGAAACAAAATAACCATTTTTGATAGTTGTTTCCAGAATATTGGACATCTCAATACCCAACTGGCAAATGATATGACAATTAATGAAAAAATCCAGTGATGCCATAACTGGTTTATTCTGCCTTGTTGTTGAAGCTGTGTGTTCTTGTTATTACAAAAAAAAATATATATATATATATAAAATACTTGAACAAGTAGTTTCTACCTTGAAAGATATGAAAACATTACCACTTCTGAGTTTTGTCTCTTCAAACAAGCTCCATTCATGTTGCAAAAAAGGAACACTAAATAAGAATCAATTACCAACAATGCCAGGTAAAAATGTCAACATATACTATTAATAAAGAGACTGACAAGTCAGAATATTAAGTGCCCAGCTCATCAACTGATGCCTAACTGAATACACTTAAATATCTTATTCTTTTAAACATCCTTCAGGCAAAGAGAAGGTGGGAAAGAAATGATTTATTGAAGGATGTAGTCAATTACTAAGATTATAGTTGTGGTGGAAGATAAGCATAATACGAGTATAGAAAATGTGGAATAATAATGACTGGGGTAAACTACAGTATTTGAAGAAAAATATGACCCAGTGCCACTTCAGGATGTGACACCAATTATTTCCATTTACCGAACATGGAATCACAACCTTAAAGACAGGACAAGAAAACAAAACACTCGCTGATCTCAGCAAACAGCATTCTAGTAGCCATCTTTCATTCAAAAACAAGTTAGAAATACTTCGCAAGTTTCAATCAAGGTAAAGCCATTTTGCTGGCCTAAGAATGAATGAATGAATGAATGAATGAATGAACCTGTATATGTAAGCTCATTAAACTCACAAACTCAGCTTACACATTTCTCTACATTACCACATGCTGAATTTTAATTACAAGTTCCTTATTTTAGTCCAAATGAAGAAAACTGTGATAATTTTATGTTTATCTGACTTTTATGTCTTTATGTCATCACTTTTTACAAAACAAAGTAGTCACAGTACAATCAAATGCTTTACAATTAATTCAATCTGTTGTTTATATTATAAAATATTTTAAAGCAATATTTTTTAAAGTACAAATAATTACAACAGTAGTAATTACATAACACACAATAATCAGATGCACACATCAAATGGAATATTTACTTACAGTGGCATTCCAGTGTTTGTTATCTACTTAAAAATATATTCTGGTTCAGACAACACAACAGCCTTCCCTCTGTATCATAAATGCTGTGGCTCTAATCAGAGAGCTGGTGGAGGAAGACAGGAGTAAATAAGAATGTGGCTAATTTAATCAGCTGTGAAACAAAATAACTGGAACTATGGTAGCAGAATCTAATAAATGACATTGTTAATATCAAATCTTGCCACTGGTCACAACCTAAGCAAATTCCACTCACAATCCATCCTCACAATGTGAGTTTTGAAGAACAATGCATGCTGTACTCCAATAGGCTACTGTTTGTTAAGTTCTGCTGTATGAAATACACTGAGAAGCATCAAGCCAAATGCAATATAAAGGTAAATCTATTTGTGTGCACACCATAAAAGCATATAGGGGAGAGGAATTACAGCTCCTCTCACCTTAACCTCGACACGTGATGGAGGTGAGTGGTCACCCTTACATACCAGCCACTTCCCCCCCATAAAAACAGTCTATATTACACACTGAATGAAGGCTGGATGGACCCCAGAGCCAGTTACAACATTTGAAGAACACAGAAATCTCAATAAGGCAGAAGTACAGTCAAATACAACTTATATGTGCTACGGGTGGTTTATAATCTGTCAACAACTACTTTTTTTGGCCTCTGTATTGGCCATCATCAGGTTGTACTCTTACTTGTTATAAGGTTAACCATTCAAACCGTATCTCGGGATTTATACTTCCCATCTGCCCATGGTTACCACACCTCCACAGCACAACAGCCATAAATTAACATTCACGGCACGCTCGTGCCAACACCTCAACATGGAAAAACAGAACACGATCCAGCAACACCAACCAGAACATCCCTTACGGGCACCATACACATTACACCAGTGACCACAACGTAAAAAATCTTCTCTTTTCTACTATACAGCTACAGCAGTACTCTGTATATCAATATCACTGCATTCAATGTTATTTGAAAAATGTCTTAAATGTGAACGAGATCTCTTCAAATAGCAATCACGTTGTATATAGTATGGTTAACCTTATAACATGTAAGAGTACAACTTGATGATGGCCAATACGGAGGCCGAAACATGTAGTTGTTAACAGATTATAAACCATCCGTAGCAAATATAAGTTGTGTTTGACTGTACTTCTGCCTAATTGTGATTTGAACGACACAACGGGGATGTCTCACCTAAAGGAGAAATCTCTACCTCTGCTAGAATCAATCCACAATGCCTTGGTGGTCCAGCCCCTCACATGATCACTATATTGAATACACTAGCAAAGCTCCATCTGATATAACATACAGTGTGAAGTAAGTCATTTATGTGAGATACTCTAGTGATTTATACAGATAAACCTGCACAGGTGGTTATGATGCGCTGACCATTTAGCTCAGGTACGGGGAGACAATATATGATACAGAATTTAGAAGGGGAAATTTTTTTATAAGCATCAATATTTGAGTTCTACTACCAAAGAGTTAATTTGCAGTTTTAAGTTCTGCCATCATATTAAACTGCCTGTGCTACCAACTGCATATTTATGAAATTATTCCAGAGAATTTTATGCACTAAGAGATATTGTGCTGCCTGCCACAATTCCATAGATGTCAGCTTATATTACTTAAATAGAACACTCAGAAACTCTTGCTTTCATTGAAGACCCAATTAATCCAATTTTGATTTCTTAAACTTTCTGAATGATCTGAGTTTGGCCAGAAATCTCACAGAAGTCAATTTATTTGAACGAATAACATTTCATAAAACCAAAAATCAATCTAAGACTAGGGAACTTTGACCTTTCACTATGATGACCTTGCTGTCAGAGCCAAGAGAGGTGAAACAGTGATATATCTGTCCCACTAATACACGTAAAGCATCCTATCTTGTCTATCGGTTGTGCTGCATTACAAAGTTACAACATTCATGAATGCCAACAAATTTTCTTACATTAAACATAATTACAAATTCAATAATTCAATATGACTTAAATATGAACACTGTTTATGTGCACAATTACATTACACAGTACTTAAACTACAACATACTGAAACTGGAGCTCTACTGCATGCTTTAAATAGTTAGGTAAATTTTTAAATAGCCATATATTTAAATTAAATCTGAAAACACCAGAACGTGAAAGTGATGTACAGTAAAATATAAGAAAATGGACACTGAAAATGAACTCAAAATTTTATAATTTGTATTATCCTAGAAATTAGATGTAAGAAAATGCCAACTGCAAGTTGCATTCACCAAGTGACTCCATCCAACAGAATTGGATTTTACCAAACCAGTAACAATTTAAAAGCCAGCTGTATCCTTCACTTACAACTAAATATTTGGTTCATGGACACTACAATACTGAACACGCAAAAGGAGAACTATTACAGTACTACAATACAACCTTTACCCCAGTAAATCTGTAGTAATGAAAGCTCCACACATTTTAGATCAGAGGCAGCTAACATTTTTCTGGGGAACTGAGGTTTCCTGAAAACATTCTTTACACATACACAAAATATACACATATTACAGTAATTAAATTAAGCTGCACAAACCAAACGGGCTTGAGAATATCTATTTAAACAAAAGAGATACTTCATGTGGGCATATTTTATAGAACACTTGCATATATGTTACAAAACCAATAGCTAATGAATTTCCTATGCATACTGTTGATTTCACACTTGGCATCAATTTTCCACCATATACATGTTTTAAATATGGACTGCATGATAAAGCTGAACTTGAAGGAAATACGCAAGATACGAACTTAACAGGATCCATTTACTGTTGGAAAGCAAGACATGCATACCCTGTTCTTCACTGTGTAATGCACAGACACCGAGACAGATAAGCATCACATCATGTGCATATGAATTCGCAATATGCTGGCAACAAGCAAATTCACATCTCGTTCATATTACATTCACATAATACAAAAAACTTACTTCATAGGGATATGGCTTGGACTCCTGCTTTACATATTGTGCTAACCAAAATATCATGTCCAAACAGTACTCATGCACCATACACAAGCATGAAGCATGGTAACCAAAAAATTTCTCCTGTTTGGGCTGTGTGAAGTCCTCTTACAATTATAATAATTTAATATGGCTCCCAGACCATGAATAGTGCCAGTTAAAGTAGAACACATGACAAAAAAAACATTATTCCAGCATAAATTCATAATATGCATATACAGTGGTTGAGAAGCAGAAAACTTGCAAGAACAAAAGCCAAACAAAAACCCCATGCAACATAGTAAACCTTGTACTTCTCCAGCGGGCATATGCACATCCTTAATGATGAAAACAGGAACAATTTTATCCTTTCCGACAGCTAACCACAAACTCACAACCAAGATCTTTTAAATAATTTTAGAGCAGGTGTAATTTGTGCGTGTGTATGTATATAAACATACACATATATATACAGTGGGGTATGCTACAATGAATAAATGCTACAACAGTTTTTATCAGTAAAATCAGTTGCTACAATGAACATAGATGCTACAAAGTACGCATAGGAATACTATCAGCCGATGTAGTACGTGCATGCACATGATGTGTCAGGCCTTACCAGTTTGATTAGAGCGTCAGTTATCATCTTTGTTATCGTTTGTAAGGTTCAGCTATCAGTTTAGTTCAGTTATCTGCTTATTTGCGCCCTTAGCAGTGCATATTTTTTTTTAATTTTTCTGCTTTATAATTTCAGCCACGAGCTGGCAAAATAGAGTGAGAAAGCTAATGAACTTAGATATTAAGAAAGAAATAATTTCCAAGCGAGAAAAATATAACAGTTAAATTAATTAATTTTATATTATTTGTATTATATTTTTCCTGTTTAAATGGTTGTGTTGGATGGTAACTTTGCTCTAGGCTTTGGGCCTGGAACGAATTACCCCTAATACATATATTTCCATGTATGCTAGAATGAACAGATGATATAATGAACAAGGTTCTAGAACCAATTACATTCGTTCTGGCATACGCCATTGTAGACATATATATATATATACACATACATACACAGGTGTCCCAGGAGGAAAGGTCAATATTCTGGGAGGTCATAGTATCGGTCATTCTAAGCAAAAATGTTTATATGAACACGTGTCCTATTTCGAACGGTTTCTGAGACAGAGCTATTTGAATGTACAACCACAAAATTGTTGATAAGAAAGAGATAATATGTACATACTGTTTCTAATACCAGTATTTAATGTTCAAGTGACAGAGTTGGTACAGTTTATAATAAATGTTCGAAAATTCCACTGTCAACATCAATGCACTTTGCAACTCGTGTGAAGACATGGCGTGTTGTTCGTCCGAATGCGTCTTGACGTTCCTTTATGCAGGTGATAACATCCAGTATGTTAACAAGCAGTTTGTCTCATGTATCCACTTTTATTCTGTACACTTCACTCTTCATCGAACCCCATAAACAAAAATCTAGCATGGTTAAGTCTGGAGATCTTGGTGGCCAGTTAATAGTACTGCCACGACCGATCCACCTATTAGGGACAGTGTCATTGAGATGTTGCATCACGTGTTGGGTATAATGAGAAGGGGCTCTGTCATGTTGAAAGTACATAGCAATCTGTGTAGCCAAAGGAACATCCTCTAGTTGTTTTGGTAATTCATTTTGCAGAAAGTCTAGGTAATTTTGTCCTGTCATATGATCGTCTAAAATAACGGGACCAATCAACATGTCATCAATCATTCCGAACGGTTTCCGAGATAGAGGCATTTGACTGTATAATGTAGTGGTTTGGCTTGGGCGCCCAGTATTGTCCTTCCCTCCCGCCATGCTGCGCCACTGTCTGAAGCATGTGAATCTGTGTGAAGTGTCAGTTGGCTGTTGTGACTGTTGATAGTGACATTGTTGGAGTATTGTGAAAAAAAACGCACATCTTCACAAATGCTGAATATGCTGATATGATGTATGTTTATGGCTTCTGTGATGGTAATGCCACTGCCGCTGTTGAAGAATACTGTCAACGGTTTCCTATGTGCAGAATTCCGGATCATAGAGTGTTTTACAAGGTGTTCAATACATTGCATGAATGCGGTACGCTTCCCAGTGCTCATGTTTCATCTGAACGGGCATGTAAACAAAATATGGAGGAACAGGAAAACATTCTTCATATGGAACAGTGTAGCCGTACTACTAGCATGCAAAGACTTTCAGCACGTATCGGTGTTTCACGAACACTACGTGAAGAGGGCTTGTACCCATTTCACCCACAGCCTGTGCAAAATCTACACCCAGGGGACAGTGCCATGCGTCTAGAATTCTGTCACTGGTTACACACTAATGGCCAATTGCTTCCATTAATACTATTCACTGATGAAGCTACTTTCACCCGTAACGGAATCAACAACACACGTAACTCGCATCGATGGTCTCACGAAAATCCACAGGGTATGGTGGAAACAAATTTTCAACGTCATTTTTCTATCAATGTGTGGTGCGGTATGATCGATGACATGTTGATTGGTCCCATTATTTTAGATGATCATATGACAGGACAAAATTACCTAGACTTTCTGCAAAATGAATTACCAAAACAACTAGAGGATGTTCCTTTGGCTACATGGATTGCTATGTACTTTCAACATGACAGAGCCCCTTCTCATTATATCCAACACATGATGCAACATCTCAATGACACTATCCCTAATAGGTGGATCAGTCATGGCAGTACTATTAACTGGCCACCAAGATCTCCAGACTTAACCATGTTAGATTTTTGTTTATGGGGTTCGATGAAGAGTGAAGTGTACAGAAAAAAAGTGGATACACGAGACAAACTGCTTCTTAACATACTGGATGTTATCACCTGCATAAAGGAACGTCAAGATGCACTCAGACGAACAACACGCCATGTCTTCACACAAGTTGCAAAGTGCATTGATGTTGACGGTGGAATTTTCAAACATTTATTATAAACTGTACCAACTCTGTCACTTGAACAATAAATACCGGCATTAGAAACAGTAAGTACATATAATATCTCTTTCTTATCAACAATTTTGCAGCTGTACATTCAAATAGCTCTATCTCAGAAACTGTTCGGAATAGGACACACATTCATATAAACATTTTTGCTTAGAATGACCTCCCAGAATATTGACCTTTCCTCGTGGAACACCCTGTATATATATATATATATATATATATATATACATAAACTAATTTTTTTAACTTCCAGCCATTGTTTATAAAGTATTCAATATTTAATTTCATATATAAACAATTAAAATTTGTATTTTGTATTATCATACAGACTCACCCACTCTTATTCTATACAAGCAAAATTGAACAAATAACACTGTAGGCATATCTTATATGAGTTTCTTAAAGAACAGTATTACATATTCAGAATAAGGACTTCTGGTGAGAAATCCAGACATAATTTTAATCAGAAAACCCAAAGAAAACAGAGTACTTGTGAGAATAAGTACCACTAGGAAGACAATATTAAATTACTGTGAATGAAATATGATGCAAGGGTGAACTGGATTCATCTAGCATAGGACGGGGTCCAGTGTTCACATAGACATTTAGAATAAACATCATATTTCACGGATAACCCACAACACAGCTTGTGGGCCACATGCGTCTCACACACATCACTGATGCAGCTCAATCGCCTGTAAAAAATAGCATTCCTGTAATTTACATGCACACACAAGGCTGACTGTGAATGCTGTTTTAAAAGACTTTCTAAAGAAAGAAGGCTCAAGACTAAATAATACCAACCTGCTGTTCTTGGATGAACAGAAATAAGAAACCATCAAATAAGGCAAAAACACTGTATTTTATTAATGCATGGGTCTTGCCTAAACAGCCGCCTACAGTGCAGCTCCCAAAGCTTGTCCAATTGGCCATGCCTGTCATATAGGAATGGCTTCATATAGTCAAAACATTGTGAAAAACAACCAAAAATACATCCATAATCATGGAATAATCGCAAAGATCAGAACATCTGTGATTCCATGCACTGAATCAAGTGACTTATTTAAGTCATAACTTCATTATCATTTTGCACATTATTTACAGTTTTTCTAACAAATAATCCTTTTTTTCACTACGAATGTAATTAGCTTAGAGTAACAACTGTTCTAAAAGGATCACTAATGTAACAGCTTAAGCATTCATGCAATCATCATTTGGTTATTAGCTTATTAGAGTAAGCATGCCACTTAAGACACCTTCTACTGAAGAGGATTCTCAGATTCAGCAGTATAGCTCTTGACTCGTGAAAACCAGTACGGTGGATATCGGTTTGCCGGAAGATGAAATGTTGTGGTATTTTCCTGCCCATTGCGGAACCTGGTAAACACTGAATAATGCTGCCACACCAACTGAGCATGATTGCGGTTTCGGTATGCCACAATCTGAAGCTCCTACACAAAAATATATCAAAATGTTTATGACAGAACAATTTATTTTCCGGAGTTCTTTCAATTTCCTGTGTTAATACCAATGCAACCAAACATACACAGAAAATATTACTTGGGCTTTTAATGACATGTACATGGGAAAATCCTTCCTCCAACAACCAAAGTTCTTAAAATAACTTACCAAGCCTTCAAAACCTTTCACATACACACAGAAGCTGCAAAAGAAATACTAATTAAAAACTTACAAATTAGTGGAATATTCCATCCACAAATTCATAATAATATAAAAAATATCAAAGAGAAAACACTTCAAAACTTTCATTCCATCACACTCTTTGTCACTTTTAATAAAATGATTTTAATACATAAATTTATTCAAAACTTATAATATTAATCACATCCAACAAACAAAATGGTACATCAAGCAGTTACGTATGGCGGAAGTTCTACTAACTCACCATGTGAAAGGTCTGTTCACCTAAATCCTGCGCCCCTTCCCTTCGTCTACCTCGATAACGGTTGTTAACTGTCATTTTAAGTGCTGAGTCCTGTCGACGAAGAACTAGAACAACGCGGTCTTCATGCAAACAATAATGCCCTGATAACACACCAGGATTTTTTGGTGTACGGAACCTCAGATGTCCCAGGCTTGACAAAGGATCATCAGGTGTTGTCAACATAAGAACCAGTCCCTCAGGAAAGAACCTGGTAAGAAGTACACAAAAAGTAAGATTTAATTCAGATAAATCTAGGTATGAGTGCACCCAAATAGTCTTTAACTCCACAGAAAACAAGAAAATAGCTCAAATATCAGCAAACATAATGTTACATAAGTAGCTACATTTACACAAACTATCCATTCAGTGTGACATGGACTGTCAAAAGAGGGAAATTTATATGGGCATGATGCTATTCATATTCATTATTTTATTACTTTACGTGCCTGACTTCACATAATGGCTAAGATATGTATGTTTCAGGAACTTTACAAAACATGCTTCACATGAAATATATTCCCTAAAATTAAAGCATACAGGTGTTAAAGCCTATTTTAGAATTGGCAGTCATTACCTCTGAGTAATATCTTACATAAAGAAATAGGCACAATCTGAAAAATCGTAACATAATTAATGTAAACATATTATCACCAAAAAAGCCACACTCTATGCCACACAGTACAGATTAAACTCATACTCTGGCAATAACTTTTATAAAGATCTGCAATTTTTAAATGATCAATTCCATTCATTTCTGAATATTACTGCAACATCTGCAGAGATACACACACACACACACACAACAAAAGAGGCAGTTATTCTTTAAAACAAGTCTGGAATAATGTGTCAGTTGCACACAAATATGATAATTGTAGGCAACAGTACATGTCACAACATTTGGTATTTACTCTACTTCACCATTTTGTTTTTATGCATAAAATTTTAAAGTGTGCCGAAGTGTGCTGGAATAATATTTTCATCATACTCATGAAAGTAATTAACCTGAACTTCATACTGAAATAGCAATAGAATTTCTGATTCATTCAAAACTGTGAGGGGGAAATAAAAGTAAAAGATCAAACATATATTAGTTCAGGTACATTGTACAGAGGGCTGAGTCTGCGAAACAATGGGTAATTTGTAGTTCACAGCCTTTATGTTTGCTTCTTCAATTTTTCTTTTATATACATCCTTTAACTCATCTACTGCCCATCTTCCTTAGGAATACCTAGCTAGTAACAAAGGACTCACTTTGACGTCTCTAAAAAAAAACCCACATCTTCCTAGGAATACCTAGCTAGCAACAGGACCTGGTATTATAGCTGATAAACACCAAACTACCATTTTAAATATTTAAAATATTTTAACTACATATATTTACACAATACATATATCACTACTTTCTAGGTAACTGACCTGCCTCATTTTATGTATTTTATCGATGTAAACATATTGGGATCCCAAAATGTACACAGCATCTGTCGACTCAATCTGTTAGAAGGCCTGAAGATGACCGTTCAAGTGGTTGAAACATGTAGCCTTGTATAATAAAAATAGTTGTGCTGATGTATAATAATTAATGTTTTAGAAAAACATCCATCCAAGGCTCCTAAACCAAATATCATCTCACATGTTGTAACAAAATAATTTACTTTCCCTCTTATCTTTTCTGTAACGTTTTAAATATTGTTTCTTTCTTGAATTCTCTGCTATTAACAATCGTAATAAACACTTCTCACTTGTCTACTTCACTAAATAAGTGATCTGCATAATACAACAAATAATTTCACACTTCCCTCTTACCTGCTTCAGATAACAAACTACATACACAAAGACTGACCAAAGTAACACAATAAATTACAAAAGAAAATATTGACAAAAGGTGAACGTGTGCACCTGAGATATCGATAGTACTCCACAACATGCCATGGTCTGTAGAACTGATCTTGGAAACTGTTTTCTCCATTACGTATATAAGTGGTCTTAGAGATGTAACAACCATTGAAGTGCAGTCTCGGACGTTCAATGAACATCTTCCGCCATGACTCATAGTGGGTCAACCCTCCACAATTCACTCCCCACACACTGCAAAATGCGAACTAGACTTCATAAAACTCCAAATGAAGAGAGAACTTATAAATAATATCCCACCATATTTAAAAAATACATAAATTTAATATTTTCCATACATGCGCATTAAACAATACTATTACACTATTATAAGCTTACTATATATTAAATCTTATATTTAACCAGTATATGTACAGCCTTTGTGGCAGGATAAAATTCACTTCTGAAAGTGATCCTGTCATTCTTGGCAAGTGATCAGGGGGGGGGGGGGAAAACCAAAAAAAAAAAATGGCCAAGAAAAAAAAACCAAAGAAAAAAGAATAAAATTCAAAAAAACCCAAAAAACA
>Ga0123354_10012779_pt1 | contig 13002 bp, 12 predicted proteins | sample TergutLab28metaG_2_FD_97872 | JGI IMG/M metagenome (GOLD analysis project Ga0123354, IMG submission 97872) | Labiotermes labralis P4 segment gut microbial communities from Petit-Saut dam, French Guiana - Lab288 P4 | ecosystem: Host-associated > Arthropoda: Insects > Digestive system > Gut ...
TATTATTATTATTATTATTATTACTTCCATGTGCTTCAAATAACAAATTAGACCTCATATTAAATGCCACAGACGGCCGGGATAGTGTAGTCAATATAGCGTTCGGGGTTCGAACTCTGGTGGGGACAAGAGATTTTGTCTTCACACCCCCCGAGATTGACGCCGCAGCTCACCGAGCCTTCTGTAAAAAGGGCAGCGGGTCTCTTTCCCAGGGTAAAATGGCCGAGGCGGGGCGTTGACCACCCACCCTCATCTAGAGCCGAGGTACTCCCCATCTGTTTTCAAGGCGTTTCACAGGGAGACACTTTACCTTTCGTTTTACCAAATATCACAATTGAGCCAGTATACAGCTTCATGGTTCTTGCGCGTTTACAGCAGCTGCCCACTATCCCGTTCTACAAATTTTATGCTGCCCAATACTAAACCAGTTAAACAGTTACACATTGCAAAGTTCTTTGCTGAAGTAATAAAACAATACCCTAATTCAGCAAGCATGTTGCAGAGAATAACGTGCAGCAAATTCAACCAAAATCAAAATCAATCGATATTATTTGGACTGTTCATGGAGTTCCAGACATTTTAACTGGGGAACATTATCGAATAATTTACTATCAGTAATTATACTTTGAACATGTCGCGGACCTCAGTTTGATATCATGCTCACTTATTGCTGTCCGGCCTCAAAAAGGGCTACTGGAATACAAACTTATTGCTGTCCGGCCTCAAAAAGGGTCACTGGAATACAACTAATCAGAGATAACCACTGAACAGCCAATAATTTAATTAACACAACAATGAAACAACAGCAATCAACAGTCACACCAAGCATGCAGGTTATTTGCAAGTCCATTATAAACACAAATAATTGCTCTGGCCATCGGACTAACTTACCACATTACGGAAGAAAATCATTTTCAATTCAGCCGTACCATTTCTTTTATTACTGAGTCAAGTTCATGTTTAATAGCGGATAATTGATCCTAACTGCAATATTGTGCTGCCTATTCTAGATTAGTACGTTCAGTAATGCGTACCACTACACACCTCAAAGGATAAACAACACAAATGTGCAAACAAAAATGTTCAGAAAGTTATGGATACCATAAAAATCGCTGTTACTGTACATCTTTTGGTTAAAAGCTGTTTCGCAAGTGCTTTATTCTGGTACTTTTTACTGTTTGCCACCTCCAACGTTTAAGGCTCCATGATGCAGTGCTTTTCTTAAAATGGGCGCTGTCACAAGTACAGCTGGCTTCAGAATGGAATTCGTAGTGACACAGACACCCGTGGATATCCTACATTACTGTTTCTGTCATGCCAAAGCTGGCTGCTTGCAAACGACGCAGGTCTCAGTGTTAAAAATTGTTTAAAAAAGTATTATTATTATTATTATTATTATCATCATCATCATCATCATCATCATCCTCATTATCCCCATCCACACTGTTACTGCCACACTATCATGACGATCACATCCTCACGCGCATGACCGTTTAAGGCCCAATGGCTGGTTTATGTACCATCAGGCCTAACACGAAAAAAAAAAACTAAATTCTGCTCACACAACGTATTTCTATAATTGTTATGGATCTCAGGACGAACTGCTGTTACTTCCCTGCACAACATTAAATGACCGCCTTGAACAATCGAGACTGAGTGTGTTCAGCGCCCTGTACAACCGAAGTTAATTTTCGTCTTTAAAGGGATAAATGTGTCGTCTCTGCGCGGCTTATCTGATATTACAGCGGAACCACAACAACAAAATCAGGTGCAGGACACAGTCCCAATTGAAACGTACTGTACTCTCACGTCCCAAGTACACCTTTCGCATTACAGTCCCATCTCCGTGACCAGCAAAGTAATAAAATAGTTCCCCTGCGCACGTCATGAAGGGACACTGGGGAGTGGAGCCACAGTTTCACTCATTCTGAAAATCAGAACTAATATAGAGTGGTGGTCAGCTTCACTTTATTCCCGGTACCATTCGACCGAACGATGAATGGCCCCAGAGCGTGTCTGGGTGTTCTGGAGCAGCCAGAAACCTCTTGGCCCTGCCAGGAACCAAACCGAATCGCGATACCTCAGTTGTCCAGTCCGTAGCTTAGTGACTATGGCGAGCACAGTAACTTTCATCATACTCAGAAGTTCCTTGTGTATGTAAAGATAAATTATAATGCTTACGTTATGAGGATTGAATCTTACTTTTTTCTTCGTTCTCTTGTATTCTACCAATCCATAAAGCCAACCAGAGCAACTGTAAAATGCCCAGAGAATATATATATATATATATATATATATATATATCCTAGTCCTCGCCATTTATTCAAGCATTTAATGATTTGCTTAACACCATAAAGTGTGTAATAACTCATGTTAGTGACACACAGCAAACCTTTTCAAATAAAGCCTACATCACAGCATTCCCCAAGACAAGTAACTGCTAATTACAACCAACACAAAATATAAACTGTAGAAATAAAACGTTCCTAACGCATGTGCGCAGGCAATTAGTTTATATACTAGTTACATTTATAAAGTAACAATTTTTTTTATAAACCTTTGCACTACAAAGTGACCACGACTTGATGTGTGAAATTCGGGAGTTACTGGTGAGATCATTCATAATCATGAATGGCATATCAACTACCTTCCCATTCTCAAGGGTCACTGATCGATCATACATTACCTGAAGGTGATAAAGTAAGTGATACTGCACATACGACCTTTATAGCTGAATTCACAATTAATGTTCCAAGTGACCACCCTCAGCCCCAATACACATCATGTCATGTCAGCCAGTGAAGCGTGTGCACCAGTCAGTTCATCAGGACTTTTCCTACACTCATTCCAGCTTCTTCAAAACGGGACTGGCCACCGCAACGCACGTGTGTTTTTTTTTTTAGGCACAGCATAACCTTTGTTATCCCACAGATAAGCATGTATGGGGCTGGGGTCCGAACATCTGGGTGGCCAGTGTTATCGACCACCATAACCAACCATCCATCATGGAAACGAAGAAACGTGCTTTTAGACTGCCCAGTTGCGTAAAGAGACTATATAAGGTCACTTTCAACACTTGTAAATTCGACAATAAAAACTCAATAAAGTAGCTGCACACCGGTTCTTATCGTCTTGACGAGATGGCAAAGAACCCTTAAGAAATGCGCTTGTGTAGCCTACATCACATTTCCGACTGGGAAAGGACCTCACGAATAGGACCCTCATAACACCAAGCTGTTGATCAGTCTGTATGGATGTGTGTGTGTGTGTGTGTGCATGTGACACACACACACACACACACACACCCAGTATACACAGCAGACTTTTTGTGGCAGTACGCAACGGTGTGCGCTAATGGCACCTCTCTTTAAAGAAAGCTTGTATAAAAATGGGCTTAAAATCGTCATATATTTTGCGCGCACGCACTCATCCACAGACACGCCTATATACATAGTGCGGGAACGCGTTAAGTGTACCCTATCACAGATCGTACTTTAATGTGACAGCGAAAAGAAATTCGCGCACAAACTCACCACAGTGAGATTCCTTGTTAAACAGAGGGTCAAACATACAGTACAACGTGGGTCCCGAGACGTTCAGTTTTCTAGATACACGTCACTGTCACAAAGGACAAGATACCATCAAACGATCAACAATGGGACTCTCGTAGTTACAACAGCGTATGTCGCGTTCGCCCATTGCCGGGCCCAATCCCCACAGTGTGCTGGAGCCCCGTCGTGATGAAACCTGCCTTACAGCTAGTCAAGCACCGCCGGTAGTAGACCCTCACGAAAATTACTAAACCGATGATAGTCAACCGACCAGGTACAAGATTCTGAACCACGACAATGTCCCCGACCATACCAGTCCCAATGTTCACGCTGAGGCGGCTCTGATACCCACCTTCGAGGATGGAATGAGGATTATCCCAAAAACATGACTTGCGTGGGCGTGGAACAAGCCCTCACAGAATTTTGTGCAAAAATGGCTCACACAAAGTGTTCAGGATCGCTGAGAGCGGGTTAGGGCCGCGGTGAAATATTTTTTTGCGGGCCCCATAAAAATCTTTACAATGAATCGGGAAGACTGGCCTTCATTGCAGAATGACTTGGGCTTGGCCTAAAACGGCTGATTTGTAAATCGACAAATAATCATACTACCGAGAAAGACAAAAAAATATGCAAAACAGTTGGGGCCCTTCCGGGCGACCAGGCCCCGGTAATTCGTACCGGCTTCCGACCCCCTCGTCAGCACTGGCAATGTTTTGATGTAACCATCCGCAAAAATTTCACTTGCAGTTAAAGAAAGAAAGAAAAAAAAAGAATAATACAAGCTGAAATGCTTTACACTTTTTAAAACTAATTTATGGCTACGTCTTTACTATTAACAGTGCACCTGACCAGATTCAAAACTTGTAACTACTAAAATCAATGAAACAGATATTATAAAAACAAGCCCCTAATACACTGTGTTCCACAGGGCCACTAACATCCATACAATGACAGGATCACTTCAGAAAACATCCTGGAATTCAGTCATTTTAACATTATACCACACTGGATGCAGTTTTTCTGGAGCACGTGCACATTTAAATACCGTAAGATTTACATACAGATTTCAATAATGCACAAGACTATTATATTGCAATACTTACATGTCGGTCTAACACTCAAAATCTTACTAACAAACTCACTCTGAAACGTGGATCTACTGCCATGACCACATAACTAACACCCCACAGACTCATTAAGCCCATTTTTTTTACTGTAAAACCTGAATAATATACATCTAAAATAAAAATAACCCTAACCACTCAGCCACTGTTTGTTACTGCAAGCATCACGGAACAGTAACAATAATTTTGAAACAAAACGCCTACCAACAACAACAAGCGAACATAAACCAAAACATATTCATCCACACTGGAGAAAACACACACGTGCACTAAAACTGAAAAACAATGCATGCTATAATTAGCACAGGTGTTTTTCTTACAATACAAATGGGCGCGTTTGAAATTAGTTATTTTTACTTATCACATGACCCACGTTTTCGGCTAGATGTATATTACAATCACGTCTTTGTTCTATCAACTTAATTCTTCCCTGCGCCGCATTTTAGCTTGGTTTACAAAACGAACTACGCATTACACTACAAGAAATTAGTACAAGTTCCACACTCAAATGCTGCAGATGGCATGCAATCATCACTACATGACATACAGCAGGCTTAGAAATGTGTGGACCCATACCTATGGACTCGATATAGAATTCCCACAAACCTTTGAACTTGCACAGGTTTTCTTCATACCCGTCCTGAGTTTTGTCGAAAGAAGTTCCATCATTCAGTGCTTCCGCCGGGTCGAATCCAAGTCGATCTTTGTAGTATGCCTGTGTCGACATGGTGAATGGAAGCAAACTTTATTTAACTCCAGTGCCTTATTGATGCGTGATGTGTTTAAATCTCATCAAAGTATTCACATACACATCTATCAGTGTTGTGAATGGGCTCCAGTAGATGCCAGCTGGAACGGCACCACGACACACACTGGATTAATACTGCAACACTCGTCTTCTTCAGGGATGTTCACAGAATACTCGGAATTAAGCACCCATGTACCACATCGCCTTGTTCTTAGTATACTCTTCAGCAGAAAGGAGGGACCAGCACCTATGCTACTGTACGTTTCTTCGTCTGGTGAGGCTGTCTGTGTTAGATTCAACTAATACACTGACACTTCTACACAATTCTGAAAGGTGCATACCTTATTATGTTCTGGTTTTTCTGCAATGTGGGCGCTTACCACATATCTTCCACTCACACACGACATAACTGGTCCCTCCGTCTTTCTGTAGGTGGAGTTGCCTTGCTACCTACCTACTTAGGCTTACCTTCCTCTCACCTCTCTACAGTAAAACTGACCCAATGTGTGTGTTTGTGGTTTGCTTGTCACCTTAAAAGGTGGTCACTATTCTTTGACCCTTTCTGGAGACTCCAGCCTCCAGCATCTTGCGACGTCACTCTGAAGAAAAACTGCGAAGTAGCTAGAGTGGGGATGAGGAGAGACAGCACTTTGAGTAGGTTTATGTAGGGGGCGTAGTAGTTCAACAACTTTCTTTAAAATAAAAACTTAAAATGGGGGCGAGGTTATATTAATATTGTTGTATTTCGTTAACACCTACACCCAACAATATATTGCGGACATAACCCTAACAACCGCAATCGGACGAACTGACAGAAGACACACGGATACCGGCACGCCATACTACCGCACTTTCTTCCGCACGAGGAGTAGGTGCTACGTAACAGACAGCAGACCACCATCGGCTCCTCTCCATGTTTTGCTCTCCTTGCACCAATCAGTTCACGCACACCACAGCTCACTAACAAACATCAATCAAAAGCTCATATTACCTCACCCACGGAATGGTGTAACTTCTTCATACTCGAGACGTTATTACTATTCTAACACTCATCTGCCTACGTGTACTCGACTTTCTTCCCAACCCACTCAGGGTACGCAGGCAGAACACACACGTTCACCGGTTCAGTTCCACAGTCAACCGGTAGAGGATGCCCAACGTCAAACATCATCACTGACACAGATACTCCACTAACACGCATACGATGTCGGAACGCAGTGTTGGAAGATTGCATTAAAACTGACAGGCACATTTTGAATTCTACGGGCACGGAAAGAGAAGGGGCAGTTTAAGGTTGGTACTGTGTGATAATGGTACTTTTGATTTAAATTTAACGCACATGACAGACAAACAACAGCAAAGTGTCCGTTTTAAACACGTAAAAATATTTACTTGCCTGTAGTTTATTTAACGACGCTGTCACTAACTCAGAATTTGCATCGTCGAATGAAAATTAGTTGTAAAACTTGTGGACGTTGTCTTGGCCTAATCTGCCTAGAGGGTCTGAGAAAAACCACAAAAACCTTCAGTCATGATGTTCCGGCCGACATTAGAGTCGACCACCGCATGCCACTAAGTCGGGTTTTATAAATGCCTCAGCCAACATGTTAGGTGGCCTAACGACACTTACTCAGTCTAACACAACATGGGTGTTGCATTAGTTCAGTGATAAACACAAGGGGATGGCTTCCATATAGATCGCTGGATGGCGCTGCAACATCTTTTTCTTCCTCCAGAACCTCACTCGATGGTTAAAAAATTTGCAAGCTATTTCCGCTTATTATTGTGCCCTTCTTTCTGTGGCATAGGCTAATAAATTAAGAACAAAACATTAATCTAAGAATATCGATGACTGAATCATGGCAAACCGTAAAACACTAAGTATACTCATTTTCGGGTAAAAAAGAATACGTACAAAACACCTAATTAATTCAGACATTCCATCACTGGTTTAGGCAAGAATATCATTTCGTGCATGTGATAAATATTAAGCCAGTTATGTTGGACAATATAAACGACACTGTCTGGATCACCGGACGTCGGTCCAGGCCAGTGGATGAACCTGCCCTGAATCACGAAACGATATACAGGCGTCATATTTTGATATGATATATTTGTTAACTGAAATTGGGTAGCCACCCGGTGGCAGTAGTACAGTACACATTTACACACACAATTCACAGAACGACAAAAAAGTTTGGAAGAGTGCGGGCCGTGCCCCATCTTTGCGGGTTTTACCGTGGCATTTGCCTTAGAGCTGAGGAAAAAGCACTATGAAACCTCAGTCAGGGTAGCCGAAGAGTGCCAGCTGGCACGATGAAGATATATACACATACAATAAGAATACATAGACATAAGAATAAAAATACATAAATTACAGCATTAAACAAGAATACAACCATATATGCATTGATAAAAAAAAATAGAACCTACAGAATATGAAAGAATGTGAAGAATATGAAAGTTCGCAGGCTGTCTCATATTCTACAGGCCTATACAGCACTATACAGTCCTGCGTCTCACAGTAACAAGTTAACTCTCTTACGTAATAACTACGAATATAACCCGCCACACGAACTATTCGACTAAAGCCTAGTGCTTACTTGACATTCCAACGGGTTCCACATTCAAAATTATACATGCTGTCGTTTAGTTCGCGGGTCTCAATACTGGGTCATTATTACCAGTTCCTTTGAGTGCCGGTACTCAACGGTACGGTGTACCGGAATTTTTATTTACGATGACGCATTAGATAAATAAGGTATTACAAGTCCGGAACTCGGGAAAAATGGACATTGTCCACAGTTTACATTCCTTCAATATTATGACTATATAAAACAAAGATATAACGAAATTTTTATTACGAAGGCAAGGGAAATTTTGAACCTAACCTTCCTTTAAAGAGTGAATATCGGCACTCTTTTTTTATTTCTTATTTCCCTATACAGTACTGACTGACTGACTGACTGACCGACTTTATAACGCAGACGGAATGTGTTTAAATACAATTCAATATTCATTTTTATGACAGGGATGAAACGACCATAAATAGGAATACTGATGGTGCTCCATACTCATCTTCATCTACATGTTGCTCTTACCAGGACAAATGGGCCAAGCCTGGGAACTTTCCACAGAGTAATGCTCTTTCGGCAATCGGTGGGCATTGGATATAAAAAAAACTTTAACCCTTTTTTTCGTATATAATGGTTCAGCCAGTTAGTCCCCGCCCTCTCTCCATGAAGGCCCGCGTTTGACCCCGGGCCAGTCCATTTGAGATTTGTGGTCGACAAAGTGGCAATGGCTCTGCATACTTCCGTCTTCCCCTGTCAGTACCGTCTAACCAACACTCCAGCCTAATCTTTATCAACATCTTGCTCTTACCAGAAAAACAAATGGGCGAAGCCCGAAAATATTCTGATAAGCAATACTCTATCGGATATCTGGCAGCTTTGGACAGACAATTACTTCCACGATTTTCATATTTAACGGAACAAATCCGCCCTACCTGTCCTACAGTACGCCCTAAATAAAACCTCACCACAGCACACTACCACTGCTACTAACGTAGTGTATATTTCGCACTCTACCCTCACCTCCGTAACAACGGAACTGATGAAACAGTTGACCCTCTGCACGTCATGAAGACCCACGGAAGCATGGAGGTACGGCTCCGATCATTCTTAATCTCCGCTAGATGGACGTGAGTAGCCAGCGTCACGCTCCGGCTACTTTAATCCTGGTAAATATCGCCTGTGATCAAACAAGTACTTATCCAAAAATGAGCCGGGACAGCGTAGTTATTACAGTGACTACGATACGGGCTCGACGATTCGGGGTTCGAATCCCGGAAGGAGGGGCAAAAAATTTGTCTCTACTCCAAAACGTCCAGACCGGCTCTGGAACCAACTCACCCTCCTACTCAATGCGTACTGGGGGGGGGGGGCGTTAAGTTTACCGCTGATCCCCAATCTAGTACCTAGGTTAAGAATGAGTGGAGCTATACCTCCGCTCCTTCCATATGTCTTCCTGGCGTGAAAAGGGACAACTTCACCTGCATATTTTATACTTACTATAAGCCCAAAACATGCGTATCCACCAAATTCTAGGTTTTTGTTCATTTTATTCTGCAGCTTATATTCTACCTTCAGTCAACTACGCCTGAAACGCAAAATTTGATTATCTACAAGTCTCGATCACAAAATAAGTTTACACTACATAAAATTTCGTAACTAAAGAACGTACACTGATTGTGTTTATATCAGGGAAATTCGTCGCTCAGCGACTGTCATCTGTTTCCAAAGCTGAAGTAAACTGTTTGCGACCAATAACCGTAAGGTGATTGAGAAGCGTGTGTGTGTGTGGGGGGGGGGACAAGGCTCTATGTAGAAAAGTAATGTGAGAGCAGCACGATTGCTTGTTAACTGTTCTTATTAGAGCTGAAAATAAAGAACTCAAAACACGTGCAATGTTAACTTATTATGACAGTTTTGCAGGCTTACCTTGTGCACCCCTGTCCTATGTACTCATAGTATGTGGCAGTTGTGCACGGCAGGCAAGTCTACTATGGAAGACCAAAATCTGGCTAATTCGGTGATTACTGTACGGGCAACTCCACTACGCTGTTTTAACAAAGCAGATTTTCCTTCGAAGGTAAGGAATGTACGAAAGCAGACGGGAGGATATACTCTACTTCCTCAGTATGGACACGAAAAGTGGAACAACTTTCCTTCGTTAGGATCTTTGGAGGGGAAAAAAAAGCGGATGTTCCTGCCCTCTCTCGGTAAGGTGCTTAACTAGATACGATTGCTGGTACAGCCGTGCACAAAAGTCGGTGTAAAAAACGAGTTATGTAAACACTGGGTATTTTTTTCTTAAATACACAAAACTTTCCAGAGTAAACAGTAATAACACCATGGCAATATTTAACTTCGAACGCAAAAAAGTGAAGACCCAATGACATGGGAACTAGACTGCTATTTTGATTCGTGATCGCTAATGATAAATCAAACAAATGACCTTGGATTTGCTAGTAACTAACCAGTCCTCATTTGAATTCCCCCCAGGCAATGTCACACTAGCCTTTAAAATGATAGTAATTAACACGTACATCCTTCATCATAAGGCGTGTCTTTCAGTGGCTGACTGGGTTTGCTGAAGAGAGGTAACTAATTTCCTGCCATTCCCTACCCTCGCGGACTTTATACACCGGTTCGGATTGAAATCAGTAGTCATCTATACAATGAACGGTCATATAGAAGCTCAGGGATAAACAAATTATGGCTCGTGATAATAAGTAAATATTAATACGTCCCAAACGTTACTTTCTCATACAAACAACAGATAAAGAATTAAAATCGGGTTGAGAAAGTAGAGAAGATATGACTGTCGAGGTCTTCAGGAATATACAAGATTTGGTATTGTTAGTAAGCCTAAGCCTATAAATACTGCATTTAATGTACTTACAAGTGGGGTATTGGCACAAAAGGCACGAAATTGCCCCTGTTATCCTCTCAAGAAGATGCCTGCTCCACGTACTCAACATTACCTTAAAAATTAACCTTTTGGCGCCGGAATTATTTTTTTAATTTTAGCACATCCTGTATATAAAATGTGAATAATACAGGAACCAAATATGTTAGATTTATGAGACAAACTGCATTTTGAAGAGAAAAAAACGGAGAGTATATACCATGTTTAAAATATTCAGTACCTATATTTGTTGAATAAATAAATAAAATGCAACTTTAGAGGTTAGCGGCGCGGTACGACCCCTATAGGGGTCGTTAGGCGTCAAAGGGCTAAGGTCAGAGTTTAGGACACCCTGTCCGAATTAACGATTAAGTGTGCTACTTCTGTGTGTTCCGGTACCGCTACAACTCGGTCGTCGGCAATTTATGAAAGGCCTACCTATATAATTATTAATTTTTAACAATCCACATATTTAAATTAAGGTAACTGTAATAGTACAAACATAATTAACAAACGTTCACACACATCTCTTCAATGTTTTACCCTATCATATTTTCCTATTCGTGTCATGAAAAATATTTAAAAAGGTAAAGCAGTCCCGTTACAGGCCTGGAGTGGCCCAGAGGGTTCCAGGAAGTTAAGGTTCTCAGATTTCATGACAACGGCACAGGATAGTGGTAAGGTTGTCAGCCTTAAGCACCGGCCGCCTTTACCCCCAAGAAATGCTCTTGCCACTCATTTCTGTTAGAGGCTGAGTCGACCCCAGGGCCATAGTGCGATCGGAAGAATTTTATGTCAATGAAAAATTCCCATGACACCAGCTGGGATCGAACCAGCGACCTTCCGATTTGTAGAACATCACCTTAACTGTGCTACCGCGGTCCCCCATTAAAAATATTTAGTTCATATAATATGGGCCATCAACGGTTCAAAGCCCACTAATCTCCGATTTCCCACGTTAATTTACTCTTTATGCGTAAATATGAATAATACGTCTGACACTAATTCAACCAAATCATGAATGCTTTTTTAATCAATATTCAGGCCAAGGGTAGACAAGTTCCTCAGATTTCGGTTTCGTAAAAATCAATCGAGGCCTTTGTTCTTCTGGGATGTTACGCAGCATGTTACTAGTTGTTTAGCCTACACATGTTGCGTAACATCCCATTACAGCGAACGCCGCAGCTATACTGCGGTGAATCCTGAAATTTCACACAATTACTCTGTTGATAACCGTGATCTGCGCACGATACTTCTACTTATTGTGAATATCTACGAATTCGTCAATGAAATATCTCCTTTATGATCCTGACAACAAAAGGTACCAAATATTTGCAGACTGATATGCCTCACGCACAACCCCTACACTGTAGCGTCGTTAAGTAACCTACTAAATGTCAAATATAAATGGGTGTCCACAACTAGTATTGTTTAATTTCATGTTTTGTTGACCGTACATCCCTGTATAATCTTGTAAATAAAGCCAACTTGCTGCACAATTTATTCTTAGTATATTTATCAATTGATGAATATACTAAGAATAAACTGTGCACCAAGTTGGCTTTATTTGCAAGATAGTATTGTTTACAAGACTTGTCTCTTAGTATGGACTTAAGTTCAGCCACACAATATAAACTGCCAACAGACACATTAAAAGAACAACGGAATTAACAATTAACAATACTCGTCACACGCAGCAGGAATTCACCGGCAAGCAGGGGCATAGCTACAGCGCGGATATCCCGGACAGCTGTCCAAAGGGCGGTAAAATGGGCAACACACTGAATACCAATAAAACACTTCGTGTGCTGAACAAAAATTTACATCATTTTGCAAAATAAATATAATTTTAAATTAATTAAGCAATTCTGGTTTTTTTTTAAGTTCGTAACTTATATTAGCGGCGGCCATGTAACTGCTCACCCTGGGCACCAGAAAAACTAGCTACGCCACACGGTGACCAATAATCTACTACTTTAATCCAAGCTTACGATGTCCTCGGGAACGGTGGACAACTATTCTTATCGGCGGGTCGGATGGGCGCATAAAGCCTGAGACGCATTCTGCTCTCTGCAGACTGTCACACAGGTATCGCGGCACTCGCACA
>Ga0123354_10012780_pt1 | contig 13002 bp, 6 predicted proteins | sample TergutLab28metaG_2_FD_97872 | JGI IMG/M metagenome (GOLD analysis project Ga0123354, IMG submission 97872) | Labiotermes labralis P4 segment gut microbial communities from Petit-Saut dam, French Guiana - Lab288 P4 | ecosystem: Host-associated > Arthropoda: Insects > Digestive system > Gut ...
ACCCCAGGGCCATAGTGCGATCGGAAGGATTTTATGTCAATGAAAAATTCCAATGACACCAGCTGGGATCGAACCAGCGACCTTCTGATTTGTAGCACAGCACCTTAACCACTGTGCCACCGCAGTCCCCAGTGTATATCTATTATAAAATGTAAATGCTGCTGCAACATCTTAACTCACGCATACTTCACAACTGTTATTTTCCACCCTGTCCCAATTAATCTTCATAATCATTCTTTTATTTAATTCTTTGTAATTTAGAAGATCAGAATGTACTGTTAAATAAACCAAAAAACATACTCAGAACTGTGTGGAAGTTCTTGCATCCATAACATTGCTGCTGATTGTTTTGTATTTAAAAGGGCCTGCAAAATTAATATTTGCAATAAATTCTTAATACTGTTCTGTGTTAATATAAAAACTTGGAAGGGACATTATTAAAAAGCAACTTTTTCCACTGACAGAAATAATGTAGTTACTGACCAATCAGAATATCCTGCTTGTGTGCTTATAAATCTAGTCATAAAGATATTTTTTCCCCACCACTTAACTTGAATAGAAAAAAAATTACTGTTATGTTTAAGAGAAAGTTTATAAACTGTGTATTTCATAATTTATTTAGTATTAACTCTAGCAATAGCAGTAGCAAGCAAATCACATTTGAAAGGGGATACTGTCTTTGTATTACAACATGCACAAGAACATAACCTCCTTAGACCATCAATTTTAGTTTTATATTTAAATTTTGAAATGTACCTTCATGTCAAGGTGTAGAATATTCTGTTTGTGAATGAACTCAATGCCTTCACATATCTGTCTCATAAAAACTGTGCAGGATTTCTCTGTCAGAATGAAGTCGTCATCTATCACCCTCTCAAAAAGTTCACCACCTTCAATTCTGAAATACAGATACATAACCTATGAACTTCATAGTTTAAATCCTGGTAACACTAAGTCGTGCATAAAACATCTGCAAGTGACAGGCATAATTTAATGGTGACATCTCATTTTGCTGTGTGATGGGACCCCTGCCCCCACCACAGAAAATTTATAATAAACCATAACCACCAAGTATATCAACCATGTAGTGGCAATAAGAACCAAAATTAATAGTAGGCATCACAAGTACCTTCCCTTTTTAAGAGGCTGTTCTTACCTGATAGTGAAAGGTCAAAACATGTAAGGAATTTAAAATGTAATGATTATACCCTAATAAAAGTAATTATTTTTGTACTGACTGAAACAACTTGGTGAATTGAATGGTAATTTAAACCACTATTTTGTTCAGAGATTACACTTACAACCTACTGTGTTTTAAACTAGAAATCATGCTTGTATTTATAATACACAAGATAGGCATATTTTTTTATTAAATGATAACACAGTTACCTGATGAAGAGAACAGGAACAAAGAACTGCTTTTATAACATACCAGGTTTTCAAAATATTGAATGGTAAGATTACAGCCTTCTGGAATGTCACATCATGTATACCGGTAGGTAGTTACAATTTCTTCTACTCAGCAGATGGAGGTAGCAGGTTCCATTTGAATTATGGTACAAGTCTTCAAAATTACACAGTGTCATGTCACAGAAGTCCTTAATCTTAATGCTTTTTTTCCTTATAATTTAATTACAATGAAAGCAGAGCCTCCATTATCCTGTAAATTGTTATGGCATTCACTTAAGCTCATTAATTATGTAAACCCACTTCAAAATTATCTTTCTGATTCTGATGGAAGGCTCTATTTTTCTGGTCCAAAACTAGTTTTGTTTTTACTTCATTACTGAACAATTTCTATAACATTGCAAAACTAATAATATCAAGTAATTTCTCTGTTTGGACCTAAAATTTTAAAGAACCTTCTCTGGTGCCTCAAGAATCTTACTTTGGACTACATTAAATAGGTACTGCTAAGTACTAATATAGACTATATTAACAAGACAGTTTCTCCCTCTGTTATGCTGCAACAACTGCTGTACTCACAGTTCAAGTACAACGCACATGACCTTCCCATTGTCATAGGCGTCATACAGTTGGATGAGACGCGGATGCTGCAATAGGCGCATAATTTCAATTTCACGCTCCACATTACGGCGGTCTTCCCTTTTTGGTGTGGCTACAAATTTGGCTGCTAACTGAAGACCAGTGCTCTTCTCTTGGCACCTGTAAACTGTGCCAAACTTGCCTCTGTAACAATGCAGAATTCATCTATTATACATAAAATCTGAAACTATCTTTACGATACAGAACCAGTCCTTTCCAAGGCATCTTTCATAACATAATGTGACCACACACGATGATTGATGTAATGTCATTATTTCATTTAAATGTACATCTTTAGTAACTTCTGGGTCTTGCTTCTTAAATATAAATGTCAGTCATGTAATGTTACTGACAGATTTTAGTTTAATATGAGACAGATATGATGGTTAATTCCCAGTTATATTACTACTTTATATTTCAGGTCATTTTCAATTATTTTTGTACTAATTGTTTAACCAAGGCTTTGGCATAAACACACTACATTTTATCTTATTATTAAATTATGTGTTAATTATTGTGTTGGCAGTTCTATACTTCCTGACCAGTATCTCAGTTTCTGTGAAAAGGAATCTATACATGCCAACATTATTGATGAAAAATTTAAAACTATTGGGTCCTGAATATCAAACTATTGTGTGCAGTAATTGTAATTGGAATAACTGCATGAAATAATCACTGTTATTTTGCAACTTCCAATCAACCACGTTAAATTTCACAACTTTAAAGTACTCTACTCATGAATGCAGTACATACTTTTTTCCGTGCATATGTTGGCAGTTGAATACGTGAAATTAAAACTGCAACCATTATTTATTACAGTGTACTAAAGGCATTTCTATTCATGCTGTTTGCAGACTCTCTTCAATAAACAGCATGACAAATCACTGTCCAGTACGGTACTAGAAATGTATTTCAGTCTACATTTTGTAAATGTGGCCTACTGCATATTCACATATTTAATGGTTCTTTGGAGGTACATCATGACAATTTTAATTCAGGATGTTCTTTCAACATAGATTTAAACCGAGGCTCTCTAAAATACAAAACAGAAGTAATAACCACTAGAGCGGACATTTAGTCAATACTTCAAACTTTGCTGTGAAAATTAATATCCAGATATTCAAAAGATGTTCACCTTCCCTACCATCTCTTCTGATAATATATATATGAACTACAAAATGACTGGGAGCTGGGATAGCATAGGTGGTACACTGGCTAGACCATGGGATGGACGATGCAGTGTTTGAATCTCAGTAGCAGCAAAAGATTTTTATCTTCTCCAAATTGTGACCCGTCCACCTCCTATTCAATGGGCACCAGAATTCTTTCCCGATCATAAAGCTGCCAGGGAATGAAGTTAACAACTCCATCTTCATCTTCATCTTTATTTACATTAAATAGATCCTTACAATGGTCAAACAAAACCCTAGAGGATGTTGAAATACTCAGTAATAATATAAAGGCATAAAAACATGCCAATCAAAAACACCAATAATACATCAAGAATACAATATATATATATACACACACACACACACACACATTACACAAAATGCAACAACCATACAAGAGAAACAGCTTGTGACAATTATGTGTATAAGTAGATTGAATATAAACACAGCTGATAAATTTATGCAGTAGAATTCAACATGACATACAAGATTAAATAAAATTAGAATAAAAATTGAAATAAAATTTGAAATAAAAATCGAAAATTGAATAATCTATCAGATGTATAATCTGGAATAATATTCCTCCAAAGTGTCAAAAGAGCGTGTAATCAAAAAATGTTTTAAAATTCTCTTAAATCTCTTAAGATTGACAGAAGTATTTTTAATATCTGACAGAATGCGATTAAAGATTTTAACACATGAATAATAAACTCCTTTTTGATAAACAGTCAAGTTTGTCTGAGGTAAATGTAGATCACTGCCATTAATGGTATGTATACTTCAGTTTTCTGAAATTATCATAAAGTAGCTTTTGTTATTAGCCACAAAAAAGTAAAGAAATTTATGTACTGTGATTTGAGAGGCAAAATTTTTAATTCTTTGAATAAATGCCTAGAAGATTCACTTCTCCATCTTCCCATTATAATTCTGACTGCCCTCTTTTGTATCTTGAGTATTTTTGAACTTTCAGTTGAATTTCCCCAAAATATGATGCCACCCGTCATAACTACGCGAAAAAGGGCATAATAAACAGTTCTCAGTGTAGGTCGAGAAATGCACGGTTTGACTGATCATATTACATAACAGGCTGTACTAAGTCAATTAAAAAGCAATTCAATATGATTTTTCCAAGTTAAGGTATTATCAATGAGTAGACCTAAGAATTTTTTACAGGTAATGTTGGGGATCACTTTCTTATCATTACCAATTTGAATACAGACAGGAGTATTGTTCTTTGTTACAAAATGTGTATAGTGTTTTTTTTTCCCGAAGTTTACAGAAAGTAGATTTCTTTTCAACCAACTGTTCAAAGTTTCGAATATATTATTGATATTTCCTCAAAACCATTAAAATTAAAATGGCTGAATAAAATACTAGTGTCATCAGCAAATAAAACAGGTGTGGATCTATTATTTATTACTTTGGCTAAATCGTTCATACATATGAGAAAAAAGCAAGCGTCCAAGGATGAAGCCTTGTGGAACTCACCTCCTTCTAGTGCCAAGGTTAAAAATTGGAAGAGCTCTACACTTCTTCCCCCTGTTTGACTTCATGGCCTTGATAGGAGCAACTTTATCTTTGTCTGTTTTTCCAACAGGATTAGGAGCAACAGCCCTCTGTCCCTTACAAATTTTTGGTGGTTACCTTGAACCTGTATTTTGTCAGGAGGCCAGGAGATGGGAGAATAAAACATGCACATATAACAGTGTGCCTACACATACAGTTGTTCCCCTGCCTAATTCAGCACAAGGGGGAGAGGAGGTAGAGTTCCAAACATATTTAACCCCTACAATCCAGCTGCTCTATTCTGGGGAAATAGCTGCTGTTAATCAACAAACAGGGGGCTAAATGAGCCCCACATCCAGTCCTGTCATGGTGGTAAAGAAAGAATCTCCATTACTGCCGGGAATCGAACCCCAGTCGTCTAGTCATTACCTCAGTCACTGTACTGACTCTAATCAGTATTGCGACTAGACCACCAGCTGAACGACCCAAGAGTCCGAGGTTCGATTTCCGGCAGGGTAAAGAGATTTTTTTTTAATGTTGTCTCTGGGGCCCACCTAGCCTCCTCTTTAATGCGTGCAGAGGTCCCTTTCCGTTACTGTAAAGTGGCCGGAACGGGAACCTGACTACTCACCTCCATCTACTGCAGCGGTTAAATATGAATAGAGCTATAACTCCATTCCCAATACTGACCGAGATAATTGTTCAAGTTTTCCTTCACAACTAACGGACAAACGGGGGGAAATCCCCTAGCAAGCTGCATGTTAAGCAGACTCGTAAATCGTCAATATGGCAAGCAGCCAGTTCAGCGCCTTTGCTGTTTACTTTTCGTTGTGGACGCCAGCGCAGACTATAATAAAACACCTGCCTACACAGCAGCGTGTCCGGTAAACAACATCGAGCATGGTCAGAATCGCATGCCTTAGAAACAGTGAAGATGTTACCGTCAGTTTCGGTGAGTCGTATTTTGCAGTTCTACAGATGGAAGATGAAGGTAAAATTATCGCCTGTGCAGGCTACGAAGGCATATGGGTACACTGCACGTAGGGTTCCATGCATTCGGCACTAGATGGTGGCGAGTGGTCAGCTTTACGCTTCGGCCGCCCTTTACCCAAGGGGAATGGTCTAACATATTGGGGCACTGCATGTTTTCTCTACCTCACATACACACACACACACACACACACACATACACATACACATACACACACACACACACACATACACACACACAGACGAGCGGAACTGTATTGCACTTTCTGTCACGTTTTCTTTCATTTTAGTCGTTGAGACTGAAACTACATCCAGAACCTGAATCCGAAAGGGAACCTGTCGATTACTTTTGCATTAAACAACCGTGTTCGTTACTTGTCTTGTCCGCTTGTCCTCCAAACATTTCTTAATTCATAACCCAATTTTCATGAATCTGTGTACAAATTATCCCACAAACTATGTATGAGGCAGCTGAGAAAGATGATGCTATGTTAACTGCTTCTAGCTTTCAGTGCCGAAGAGACGGGGAACGAAAGCCAGTACAAATTACCGGGGTCCGGAGATCCGGAAGGGGGAGCGGGGCCCATCTATGTCGCATATGTTTTCATAATTCTCGGTAGTATCTTTATATGTCGATTGTAAAAACTAACCTTTTTCCGACCAAGCCCAAGGCACTCTGCAGTTGAGAGTTAGTTTTTTCGGTTTAGTGTAAAGATTTTTTTAGCCAGTCCGCCCTTGCCGGGGGGCCAGAAAATATTTTTTTTTTTACCGGGGCCCGAACTCGATCTCGGCAGCTTTGCCGACTTCTGTCTGATATTCAACAGTAATTTAGAGACTGTTAATCTGGGGCGGAACACATGTTACTTTTGGGCCTGTTTGTCTTCTTGCGTGCATATATTGTGATACTGGTAATGTTACTATCGCTGCTGAAGATGATGTTAGGTAGGTTACGCGACGATGATAATCGGAAATAAAGTGCTTCCTGGACTGATACTAATGTTGCAACTAACACCAGCTGTATCGCTAGACTTCCTATTTACGTACCTCATGTTTGTGTCTAAGAAAGTACTTTAAATCTGAGGTACAGATAAACAGAATTTGTTTCACTTTGTGAGCAAGTTATTGCTGTCGCGTGAATATTCTGGTACCGACTTAATTACGTATTAACTTAAATTATTCATGGAGTAAACAAAATTGGTCTCAGGCGAAACGTCATTTCCATTTGCCTGGTGATCATACGCCATTTTCAATGTCCTAGTGGTCATAAGACATTTCCATTTGCCTGGTGATCATAACGCCAGTTCCACTGGCCTAGTGATCATAAGCCAGTTTCATTTGCCTAAACCTTTTACAGGTCCAGAGAATAACTGATCCTGTGGGGCCTACAGAACAGAACTGTTAATTTGTCGTCAGTTGCTTGGACAGCCTCATTCAAGTGCCTGCAGACGTAACCTCTTGCAGTTAATTTTCACTAAACATTTTTATAGAGGACACTGGATTACAGAATGTTGCTCGAAATACTAGAATCCTATCTGTGGTATTAGTGTTTCCCTCCATCCCCCATGGTGCAACAGCCCCTAGTGGGCCAGGGCCTACTTATTATCAAGGCTTCATGATCACACTCAGACTCACCACACTCGGTAGGACACCTCCTGGCGAAAGTTCATCCCAAAGCTGAGTCCTCTACCTGACAACACACAACATCTACAAGAAACCAACATTCATACCCCCAGCGGGATTCGAACCTACAATCCCAGCAAGTGAGCGACCGCAGACCCAAGACTTTGAACCGAATTTTAATAACACGCACACTAATACTACGTCTAACCCAGTAGCCGCTCGGTCTAAGGCGTGGGTCTGCGTACCCTCGTTTGCTGGGATTGCCGGTTTAAATCCTGCCGGGGCCATGGATGTCAGTCCCGTGCAAATGTTGTGTGTTATCAGGAAGAGTTCTCAGCGTCGGGCTTATCACTCGTCCAGAGGAATCATACCGAGTGTGGTGTGTCTGAGTATGATCGTGAAGACTCGATAATGAGAAGCTGTTGCGACATGAGAGAAAGAATTATTAAAATTCGAATATTCTCTCAATTTAACACATGAGGAGAGCCAGAGTCATAAAACTGAGCCTGTCTTGTGTTTCTCGACGCAAGAGAAGTATAAAAAAACACACACAGTGGTCGTAAAACCTGAAAGATAGAGCACTTGGTGTAGATCGGAGAACAGATTAAACCGGCTCAGGATAGGATTGTGTGGCGGAGTTGGAAACACGATATGCAATGGAAGTTCGAGTGTCTTATTAGAAGTATTTCTGGTCTAGTTGAAATACTCTCAGCTTCTCAAGACGGACTCAGCTCCGTGAAGTTACATCATAATACCGGTTCGTTGTTGCTGTATATACAGGTTTATTCAAAATGATTGTCGGGGTACAAATGTCCAGCGGCATTTCCGCACCAAATTCGGGAAACAGCCACCATCTGACAATTCCATTCGAAGGTGTTTTGCACAGTTTCAAGAGACAGAGTGCGTGTGTATCCCGGAGCTGAAGGTACGAATCAGAACAGCCATTGATATCATTACCGCTGACATGTTACAAACAGTTTGGAACGAACTCGATTTTCGTGTTGATGTTTGTAGAATCACAAAGGGTGCACATATAGAGCACCTGTAAGGTATGTAACAAAAACTTGGAGTGTTGTTCTATTAAATAAAAGAAAAGCATATACTGCTATCTCAAGTGTATTGTGTATAGCAAGTTGTTAAAACTCCGACAATCATTTTGAATAGCCCTGTATATTACTCCAAAAGACACGTTAATTTTTCTAGCCCCTGTGGTTACTTTACATGCCACCAGGTTCAAAATTGAATAAAATCTAAATTCTGCCCTCAGAATGTGTGTCTCTGACTGTTATAATGTCAGAACAAACGGCGATTATTTCCCAACAAAACAGTAACAGATTAACCAACGCGATGGTCTTGTTATGTCAACGCTCCCCGTTATCCCGAAAGAGCAGCTGCTACTTCTTTGTTAAAAGGTATTCCGACTTCGCTCGCTGCTCCATCTGATAAGAGTAATACTCAATCCGCAGTGTTATTTACATTGTATTTCTTTTTCACTGCTGTAACCTTTATGTATGTATCATACCACACCCACATGAAAAGCATCCAAAAATACTGTTGTAAATTGGTTATCGGAACAATTTGTATACCCTACATGTACTTGTAAGAACTTCAAACGCAATAAATCACATTAAAAAGAAAAGTAATACTCAGACGGAGATGAGTCTGGTGAATTGACGGAATGATACTGGCCGGGGAAAACAGAAGTACTCCGAGAAAAGCCTCTTGCTTTGCCACTCTATCCACCAAAAATCACACATAGCTGGCTCGGTATTGAAAACGGACTTCAAAGGTGAGATACCGGCGCCTAACTGTCTGAGCCATGGATCGGCCGTTGATAGACTCGTTCTCACAACCTAGATGGAGAGTGTTCACTGCGCGGTGCGAAGTTAGCCTTTAAATATAAATGAGGTTAATCTTCATAGGGTTTCTCCGAGTACTTCCTTCTTCCCCTGTCCGTATCATTCTACGTTCGTTCCACATTCACCTTCATCTACATGTTATGATTATCAGAAGGACAGACGAGCAAAGTCTGGGAATGTTCCACAAGGCAATGATCTTTCGGAAATTGGGCAGCATTGGACAGAAAGGTACTTTCACTTTCTTTCCCGCCTTTAAAGTACTAACTTGAAGCTATGCGGCTTGCATGAACGAAATAAATGCGATGGATTTCCCTCTTGTCGCGCATGGACGACGTGACTAAGAATGCAACAAAAATTGTAGTTGATCCCTTAGCACGCCTTATTTGTATTCAGGAAGTCCCGGATTCAATTCTCGTGCTAGGAAATAACTCTAATGTAATTTTTTTTTTTTTAATTTTTACCTCAGTACCGCTAGGGAAATATCTCTACCTTAAAATCGGCAACAGTCTCCTCTCACAATTCACTGTCGCCCTAGATTCTGTATCATATAAGCCCTAACACATACATGTGCGAAAGCATTGTTAAACAACCGTCCAAGAGCGCCGCAAGCATCCTGCAGGACGGTAATCACTGATATGAAGGTAGGTTTTACTGACGTCCCTAACCCATGCATTATTGTTTTCTGATCGTACGTTATCAAATACAATACTTCTATGAAGAAATTCGATATTGCAATGTAGTGGATAAGATTTAGGAATTCCCGCTCAACTTCAACGTAACGCGAAAAGAGCAAAAAACCACAACACACATTTCTCCATTATTTCGCTTAATGACTCTCCCAGTTGCTAACATAATATAACGTCGGTAATAGTGGACAGTGGCGGGGGGGGGGTGTTCAAACCCCCCTCCGAAATTCCGAAGGTCCTCTAAAATCGTGCCAAATTCAACCCGGTCGTAAAAACTGTTAAAAATTGCTGAATTTAGGATGCCAACACACCAAGATGTTCGGAAAAAAGGCAGTAAAATTCTAAAACTATTTAGGTTCGCAACTGTTTTACATTAGCAATGACAAATTGTTGTCATCATAAATAGTCTTAAAGTACCAAAAATTAAGAAAATTTTACTATATGAAGTGAAATTTCTTGTAGAAAATTACAGTTGCCTCCAGAACCCCTGACAAGGGGGCTACCGCTCCCAGATCCCCGTTCTCCCTGTCCTCTGTCCTCAACTGAATTTGTTGAACCCCCCCCCCCCGAACAAAATTCCTTGGTACGCCACTGATAGTGGAGGAATGACTACGAAGAATTTGTGCAATGAAAATTAAAGCGGAGAATCGACGTACTCGGAAACAACCCTGTTCCAGTGCCACTTTGACCGCCACAAATCCCATCGACTGGCCAGGGATCAAACCCAGCTAGTCTACATTATACGGTACGTAGGGCCTACACACAGATTCATTTCAAAGTAATGAATTGTGAAGAGGTTACCTAATGGAAAATGCTGCATTTAATGTATAAACTACGCTTTAAGTAAAGTAGAATACATTACAGGGTTTATCTTTTTGAAATCAGTCCCCATGTATATGTATGTATATATATATATATATATTTTTTTTTTTTTTTGTGGCTCTGCGACCCAATGCGGGCCATGGTTTCCCCATTCTTGAGGTTTCTAGATCCCACACAACTACGCACCACATTTAGTAGGATTCCTCTGGACGAGTGATCAGCTCGTCGCCAAAACCTCTACCTGACAACATACAACACTCACAACAGACAAACATCCAAGCCTGCAGCGGGATTCGAACCCACAATCTCAGCAGGCGAGCAGCCGCAGACCTACGCCTTAGACCGCGCGGCCACTGGGATATGCCCTCATATACGAGTATACATACACAAGACTTTCAAACATTGTACAGTGCACCTCGATAATAAGTAGTGGAAAATGAGCGAAGTTTCCCCACAGTCCAATGATCCACTCTCGGTAAACCACGAAAATTTAGTTCTAGGAAGCAGTACATATTACTCAGCTACAAGGTCTATCGATGGTGAGTGTGAGACTGTGCAAGACACAGCTGCTGTGTCTTCCTCATTGCCCCAACTTTCTTTTATACAGTATGTGGCGTGATTCATGACCCTATATATCAGCGGGCTATATTTCAATGATTTTCTGTTTGTTTATGCCTACAGTAGTATTACTAACAGTTTGCACGAAGGAAGAATGGACTCGCCTGTACTGGTTTATACCGTTAAAAACTTGCGCAAGCCAGGTCACACTCACGTCATCAGCCGGAGTATCTTTGCTATAAATTTGGGTAGAGTCGCCCCACTGAAAACTGGATGACGGTGCCCAACTGGTATTTTAACTGACTTGGTTGACATACGTTCATATATAAAAGTGTGTTTTGAATTTTCATTGATATGCTAATGAAAGACTACAAAATTTTCACCTCTCTACTAAAATATACTTTATTTGTCCATATTATGTGTTAAATAATTGTTACCGGCATTTCAGGTTCAAGTACTGATATGGATGGGTGATTAAGGTTCAAACACTGAACGGGCTTCATTTAGATAGATTTTGTTGGTTGTAAATGATTTAATAAGGAAAACCGTAAGAGGTATGAATGCCGTTATGACATTGAGAAACTTGAGCCTGGGCATAAACATTCATCAACTGTTTAGTTGGTAGAAGTTTTGTAACTGAGTGTTTCTCTATGAAACACGACACTTTGTTATTGTCGAGGACATGATTCATTCAGTAGCAGCACCTATACTCGTATGTTCGCTTAACTTTAGTTTGGGCTTTGCTGATTTAAATCAGAGCTGCCAATGAGATTCAGTTTTCTAAAGAATTAATTCGGCAAAGGGTTTTTTTTTTCTAATTTAAACTGCAGCCAAGAGAATTACTTTGTACATAAGGGGGTAGTCAGTTGCAACGTAAGGAGAAGAAGCAACGCGAGGGGACACCCAATTTCGGTGCTCCGTAAAAACTTATATAGTTTCGGCAATATTTAATTATAAGTGGTAAAGGTCAAAGATAAAGTGATCCCGTTACAGGCCTGGTGTGGCCCAGAGGGTGGGTAGAGGTATAGCTCTACTCTTCCATGATCGCGGCACTAGAAGGGGGTGAGTGGTCAGCAGCACGTCTCGGCCGCACTTTACCCCCGGGAAAGACCCTGTACCCATTTTACAGGAGGCTTGGTGGGCCCCAGGGAAAATCTCGTCCCCACGGGGGTTCGATCCCGGACCGTCCAGCCCGTAGTCAGTCGCTATACCGACTGAGCTACCCGGCCCACAATTATAAGTGTTATTATACAAAAAGATCAATGTAAAGTTACGTTTGTTTACTCAAAGTGCCGTGGTCATTCATTCATATCAACCGTTACATACTTTTTTTCTTTTGGCGCAACAGCCCCCAGTGGGTCAGGGCCTCCTCATTCTTGACGTTTCTAGATCACACTCAACGACGCACCACAGTCGGTAGGACTCCTCTGGACGAGTGATCACCCCGTCGCAGAGACCTCTACCTGACAACCCACAACATTCACAACAGACAAAGATCCATGCCCCCGGTGGGATTCGAACCCACAATCCCAGCAAGCGAGAGGCCGCAGACCTACGCCTTAGACCGCGCGGCCACTGGGACCGGCACCGTTATATTTTACACTTATTGTTACACTACGGCCGCCTCTGTGGTCTAGTGGTCAGAGTTTCTGGCTACAGATACAGAGGTCCCGGGTTCGATCCCCGGCTCTACCAGATTTTCTGAGTAGTAGTGGGTCTGGAACGGGGTCCACTCAGCCTCGT
>Ga0123354_10012782_pt1 | contig 13001 bp, 7 predicted proteins | sample TergutLab28metaG_2_FD_97872 | JGI IMG/M metagenome (GOLD analysis project Ga0123354, IMG submission 97872) | Labiotermes labralis P4 segment gut microbial communities from Petit-Saut dam, French Guiana - Lab288 P4 | ecosystem: Host-associated > Arthropoda: Insects > Digestive system > Gut ...
CGACATGTGTGTTGTGTGCAGTGTACAGTGAGACTAGCGACATGTGTGTTGTGTGCAGTGTACAGTGAGACTAGCGACATGTGTGTTGTGTGCAGTGTACAGTGAGACTAGCGACATGTGTGTCCCATGTTGCAACATCACCTAATTTATATAATGACGCAATTTTACCGACTGTTTTAACATAAATATAACTTTAGTTAGGTACAGATAAAGCTCCCTGATGATGGTCACTAAAGACCGAAACATGTACGAGCGATATTATTGTGTATTTTAATGTAAATTTAAAACTTTTAACAAAGTTAATAAATAGTGCATTTGTTGGTGTGTGAACTACGTAGATTTCAAAATGCACGGTGCAACGATACAAATTTCTGTAAAGGTTTCTACCGATATTTTCAAAGCACACCTACTCTGTCCTGAATCTAGAAGCAGTACGTTCCTTCTAAACGTTAGTACATAACTGCAATTCACACTCCAGATGAACATAGGATTAACAAAGTATCTGGTTTTGAAAACCGTGACTTGTTGTTTTTTTGTGAAGGTTATTAATCACTTTAAACAAATTAAAAGTCTTATTGTTAATTTTATATTTGATAAATTGCTAAACCGTTATATCCTCCCTCTACATAAATAACTCCGTGATAACTGTCCTAATTATTTAAATGCCTTTCATTACTGCGTAGGAGACAAAACAGTAAATCTGAATGGTAAATTACTTTAATCACACAGTTGAGCTTCTTGATAATTTCATTGTATTATTAAGTGTCAGCATCCACCTGGAAGAGCAGTTGTTATTGTAATATACGAGGAGCTTATGAAACCGGATTCTGATCGTCTCACTAAATTGAGTGTCATATAAATATGCAGCAAATATATGATTCTATTAATTTTCTGCTTTCACGAAAGTCCATTACCATATTCAACCTTCTTTAGCGTGACACAACCCCCTGAAATTGGGCTAGATGACAGATGGCTCGCAAGCGTCTTGCTATTCTAGTCTTTATTTTGAAGACCTGTGCAGTAGTACAGCTAACAATTACATTGTGCTACCACCCAGAAACAGGATAAAGAGCAGTGAGATCATATTGCCAACAAATTATAAATTACTTCTAACACGTGGGATACATTTACACGTGATTGATTACATTCCGGGATACGATACTGAGCCGACATACTGTTGTGTAACAAGTGTCTGTTACGTGTAAAACAACCGGGAGCAGTTTGGAGAGGTAGACTGCTCAAGCTGATACATGAGGCTCTGCTGTGATAAAATAGTTTAATGGGAAATACCTTCCCATGTGCAGGCGTATCAAAAGCCTAGCCTCTTGTGTCTTGTTTCGTGAAAAACACATTCCAGTAGCCCGCTTGAAGCAGGAAATCTAGACAGTTTAACAGGTTCTATGTATATTCGCTTCCAGTTCTAATCACTAATTAAGAGTTGTCGCCAGGCCTAGGGGCCTCGCGGTATAAGGCCCCTCGCCTGCTCAGATCGCGGGTTAGGATCCATCCGGTGGCATGGATGTTTCTCTGTTGTGAGTGTTGTATGGTATCAGGTAGAGACCTCTGAGATGAGCCGATCACCCGTGCAGAAGAGTTCTACCAATTGTGACGCGTCGTTGTGCGTGACCTAGAAACCTCTGAAATGAAAAGGCCATGGACCGCGTTGGGCTGCAGCGCCACAGGAAAGCGAAAGAAGAAAGTAGTTGCATTCCCAATCGTACCACAAGTCATGACAGTCTTTTTTTAACATGAAATCACCCAACATCCAGAAGGTTTTGGGGAATTTTCTTCGTATTTTCTAGGAATTCACGAACAAATTCCTTCAATAGGTCACAGATCTTCACCGTTCGTGAGCGCAATTTTATACCATTCAACACTAAACTCGTACACCTTCTACAGTTTGGCTTCATTAAAATCCGAAATTTGGCAAGGGATTTTGATTGCGTGAATCATGAAGTTCTGTTAGCTAAATTATATTTTCATAGAATTTGAGGAGTATCTGAAGATTGATTCAGGTTCCATTTAACTAATAGGAGACAGAATTGAAGTAAAACCCCCTAACACAACTAAATATTTTTTCTTTGAATGGAGTAAATTGATACATAGATTTTCCCAAGAATTATTTCTAGTACTTCCACTTTTCAAAATACATATAATTTAAACTCTCCTAAGAATAAATTCTATGTGAGTACCAATATTATTTGCTGATGACATTTGAGTCTTAATTTCAAGCTGAAATTTCCAAGATTTCTGTTCATTGTCCAGTTATTTCTCTCTCGTAAGATCAAATGCTTTGTTCCTAATAAGTTAGTTCTAAATTTAGATATAACAAATATAATGAAATTCATAATAAAGAATTCATCACATTCTCTATTACATATTGATTATAAGGAAAATTATGTATAAGTGACAGTCAAAAAATTTCTTGGTTCAAAATTGATAACCACCTAAATTGGAAGAGCCGAATTGAACAAGTTAAGTGGAACATTTAACAGAGGCCATCCATTTGTGTAGTAACAAAATTATGTAACATCTATACACAACTTGTAAATATATATATATATATATGTGTGTGTGTGTTATTTCACACACACACACACACACACAAACATATATATATATATATATATATATATATATATATATAAGACTTTTTCACATCCTACTGTCTCTGTGACAAGCTTATGGATTCATTAGGTGCATGTGGTATAGGCCTACATGTATGAATGTATTTATGTATATACAGTATATACCTACGTATTTATATATGTATATATATATATGTGTGTGTTTGTGTGTGAGTGTGTATGCATGTATGTATGTCACTATGTACAATATTTAATTAACATGCTGCTTTTGTGCTTGTTGGCTCACTTGGTTACTTTTCCTCTGTATTTACCACACCAGCCAGCTAATACTCGGCCAGTCATGTCACTCGACTACGTAAACATTTCACACACCAAAATAAATGTGACGTCATAAACATGAATTCGTAGGTCTTTCTTTGATATGGCCCCCATGTTGTTAATAACACATTTTACAAATATAATTTTGTAACGAATATTCCACATTGAAAGGCCCAAGCCCCATTCAACTCCGTCTGTAGTGAGTTAATATTTGTTCAGAAAATCAACAAAAGTGGAAAATAAGGGTGTATTGTTGTGTGGCCACTGGTCCGTACCCTGCAGGAGATCAATACGCTCCACACACTCACATCCTGTTTCTCTTTCAAAATCTCTGCAAAATTAAAATTTCCTGAGTCACATATTGTATATTTTGGACGAGAGAAATATTCGTGCCAAAGTTAAATTTGTATTTCCACTTGAGAACTGAAATTCATTTCAAAAATTGTTTACAACTTTAATCCGTACTTTACGTTGACACTGAGACTCGATCACAGAGACAGGGAATAACACCTACATATTGTGAGGAGCTTACAAAACTCACAAATACCTAATGAGGGCAAAAGGAAGAAATATTTATTGTTGAGGACGTTGCACGTGTTACGAATAACCACAGTATTTTATAAGGTTAGCATACAACACTCGGTTCCTAAATCCTCCTTTTGCAGCCCTTAAAATGTATTCTGTCTACCTTCTCTTAAATTTACATAATCTTCATTCCGCGTCATGTTTGTTCTATAACATATCTACACATATTTCTAGGCGCACAACCCTTGGTATTACTGCTTCAAGATGTGCGTGTGTTTAGCAGCGTCCGACAATACACACAACGTCGATTCCGTGTATGATGCAACCAACTCGCTCTTCCTTCCCTTCGAAACTACAGGCAGTAATATAAACATTAATTTTTAAGCCGGCTCCAACGACTTGCATTTTAGATTAACTTTACAATTCAAATACAGTGGGTTTATATTTAATATGCGCGACTGCTTTCGTCAATTAACCTTTTGGCGCCGGAATTATTTTTTTTAAATTTTAGCACACCCTGTATATAAAATGTGAATAATACAGGAACCAAATACATTAGAATTATGAAACAAACTGCATTTTGAAGAGAAAAAAAACGGAGAGTATATACCACGTTTAAAATATTCAGTGCCTATATTTGTTGAATAAATATACAAAATGAAACTTTAGAGGTTAGCGGTGCGGTACGACCACTATAGTTGACATAAGGCGTGAAAAGGTTAATGGCTTATGCTAAATCTAGTACCCTTAAGTAAATTACTATTACAGTTGAATGTTACGTACGTTGGTTAGGTTAACGTAAGAGAGTTCTCTTATTGTTCCCTTTAGACGTCAAAGAACTTTCAAATAGAGGGTCAACGATAACATTTTACCTCATTTTAACTACGTGCTAAATAGTGTAAAATCCGGTAAATTTCTGAGTGATACTGACAGTTACACAGATTTTACACCTAAATAATTTGTACAAATATTTCTTCTACGCAAAACATTACAGAACACACTGACGGACTATTACTTTCGAACCACCTAGAGAAGCAAATATCCCCCTTAAATTGCAGTACGTTACGTAAATAACAGCGTCTACTACATTATTAATTTTAATAATCTGTCACTATTATGAGCATTAGACTGATTCAAATTTTGCAACGGGTTGTGGTAAAATATTTTTTTTTCGATTAAACCCATTTCTGTAAGCAAACTTTCCTTTTTATAAAATAATGCTCTTTTTGATTTAGTATTGTGACTGAAATATTACAGGAATTTAAGCCAGAATTTCAATAAAATAAACCCCAGCATTTTCCGTGACAATTCTTGCTGCGAGAGCAGAACGAATCTTAAATAGGTCAAAATAAATTTTGCGGTTATGTCATCAACTTTTGAAGCGTCAAGAGTCGAACCCAGATGACTTAAGCCTATAAGAAGTTCAAAAGAACTGTTACACATTGCGTACCATAATAAAAACCTCTTGTTTAAAAAATTCTGCCCAAAATAAAGGTAAATATTAATATTACTGTCGGTATAAGTATCCATAGACTTTTAGGCTTTGTTAATAGTATGTATTATGGGTATTATTTTAATAACCAAAATGTTCTATTTATGTATATCCAGTATGCTTCACATTTTAATATGCTTTAATATAAACAGCCAACTAGATGCAACAATAATATTTTTATTCATAATTTCAATCATTTCTACATGTTTCGGGCAATAATTTCGCCCATCCTCAGGAGCACTAGACTGTGTTTACAGCTTGTGGTATAATGCACCGACGATGCTGCCTGCCGGTGACCAGAATGAGGTGGAACTGGTGGAACTGCAAGCAGTATTGGTCACCTGTATGCAGCATCGTCGATGCATTATACCACAAGCTGTAAACACAGGCTAGTGCTCCTGAGGATGGGCGGAATTATCGCCCGAAACATGTTGAACTGATTGAAATTATGAATAAAAATATTATTGTTGCATCTAGTTGGCTGTTTATATTATTGCATCAATGACGCACGGTCACACAAATATCAAACTTAATATGCTCCACTGCAGTTAGCACATAATTTGAGCCTGAAATGGCGAATATGAAGATGCAGTTTCATCAACGTTTATCTATTTCAGTAACAAATCAACCTGGGCATTTTTCTACAATCCAAACTAAAACAATAACATTAAACACTTCCTTTTATATTGTACTTGCTACACAACTTCAACAATTGATCGGCATTCATTACATGGTCACCAACCTCGTGTTCTTGATTTTCCCGATGACAGTACGCGTACGAAAACCATCAAGTTCACGAAAAATGTTTCTTCCACGTTTATCAGGAAGATAACAATTCACATTGCAATAAAACAGAAGTCTTTTGTTCTGGGTCACTCTCGTATAAATACTTCCACACACAAAGCTAACCTGTACTGTGATGCTTTCTATGACCACAAACCATCTTTCTGTCTTGAAGGTCAAATCCGTACTACCAACTGCGGCAGTGTATACGTAATATAGCATTGCCAACTATCAATAATATTTTCGAATTTACCTTCTTGAAATCACAGTTTAAAGATATTCGGATTACTTGGCGAATGAGCTAGAACATGCCCGAAGGTGCAGCGGAACTCAGTTTAAACGCTACATGGAGACGAAGGAACAATTAATTAATGACGATGTAGTATATACACCAGTTGGTGCTCCCGCTCTCCACTGGGAAATACCAAGCGCCGTCTCTCAAGAATCGTTGCCCTTAAAGCAGCTGTACTGAGTTTCACAAGGCAGCAGCTGTTCAGAGTATCAAGCATAAGACGTGTAGCTTGTTATTATCTACAGACCTTCCAGGAAAATGAAAAGTCGTTGTTTAAACACATTTTCAGTGACTACGATTATGTAGTCTCAACCTAACATACAAACGTATGTGTACTGTTTATTCGTAAGGTGGAAACCGAAGTAATCCTACTGCCACGTCCTCTGGAAATCCTTGCACTTCCGTCTTCAAAGTAGACGATATAGACAGTGGCACTATTTTCTCTACATTGTCAGCAAGATTATGTCAGACTAGTGGCGCTTCGTCCCAGAAAATATTCATAGATATCGTGTTACAATACTTATATAGAACAAACTTTAAAAATGACATAATCTAATGCCAAGAATTCTATTCTGACTTTGGTATACCGGTGTACACGTCACATGGGCAGCAGATGGTACACATCAGACTTCCACTTAGCCACCGCCGACTTTTCAGCATTTGTCCCATTATGATACCAAGAACTTTATCAAGGTGAAGAAGAAATTGGTGACCAGAGTTTCCAGTTTGGAGGTTGTAGCTCGCTTTACTTCGGCGTCTGTTTCAAAATAATTTGCCAGTCAGGTTCTTCTTAAGGGCCCTAAAATGACATACTTTTCTGGGCTCATAATACTAATTGAACTTGAAGCTGCTTGGAAGTTATAAGTCACTTTGTCTGCAGTCCCGATCTCACGTCCAGTCAGCAATGAGATCCCGGCATCGCTGTGACTTTTTAACTCATTCTTCTTCTTGCTCTTTCTTTCTAGTGACAGACGTAAATTATTCTAACGGTAATGTAATCTCTGGTTAAATAAAGCAGAAGCAATATCATCCGTTTTTGACATCTACCATTTAACGACGTAATTCACATTAGTTATTCAAAGAAGTTTCTTTTCTGGACATACAAGTGATAGTGGCGACAAGAAAACCGCTTAATGTCTTTTCATTTATGTTACGGAGCTGCACTTCCATTAAGCTTAATCGAAACTAAGAAATCCCGGGCATGAAGTCACAAAAGTGACGTACCATGACGGAGTTAAAACCGTGCGTTATTTTCCACATGCATTCCAAAAATACTTATTTCAAATCTTAACCAGTCTACTGTCTGTAGGGTGGGCCGGGGCAGCTTCACAATCGGTATAGCGACTCGCTACAGGCTGAACGGTCCGGGGATGAAATCGCGGTGGGGGCGAGGTTTTCCGCAACCGTCCAGACTGTCCCTGGGGCCCGCCCAAACACTTACACAATGGTTACCGTGTCCTTCCCGGAGGTAAAGCGGCCGGAAAGTGGCGTTGACCACCCACCACCATCTAGCACCGAGGTTAAAGAAAGAGTAGCGCTATTATTCTACTCCCCTCTGGGCCTTCGTGGCCTGTTCTGGGATGAAAATTAATTTACCTTTACTGTAGAAATGAAAAGTGAGGCGGGTGGCGATAAAGAGCGAAAAAAAGAGAATATTATGCTAGTTCGGACAGGCTGGTGGGTAAAGCGGTAGAAGGAAACATCCTGTCACATTACTTTTTCAGACAGCATGCTAACCTATCTTAATTTTATTTGTTCTTCGCAGCCCGCAATCCATGTAGTGCTTTGTTACGTGGCACCACCATCAACTACTCAATTGACCATCCGTGCAACTCATCTAATATTGTCGAATTACAACGTGTGCGATCCAAAAAGCATGTAAAAACCGTTAAAATATTTGAAACTATTGTTGTCTGGAATGTGGCATTTAGCATTATAATTACGGGCGTCCATCAGAAAATAAATTTATATGTCAATCATTTCGTACGCAAAGAACATTGAATAGTAAACTCTGACGTGGCGCACAGCGATTTTCATGTTTCCAGCTCTGAAGCAAAATACTGGTGGCCGCAAATTGAAAGGTGTTTGAGAGATGGAAGAGTTGTGATACGAATTTGACAGAGGCCAGCGTTGTGTAGTAACAAAATTATATATTGTAATATATTCTGTCTATAAACAACTATATATCAGTACATTTATATTTATTTATGTATATACTCAGATTACATTATGGCAAAATGTTTCGACCTTAAGACAGTCATCATCAGGCCAGCAAAGAACATTTTTAATGTAAAACAAAGTAAGCACTCAGTGGGATCCCATTTCGTTTACAGTAAAAGTTAAAATAGCGTATGACGAACTCTTATTTGAAACTTCTTCTTCTTCCATTGGCACTACAGCCCACTGTGGGTTTTGGCCTGTCGAACAATGTCCTTCCATTTTTTCCTATCTACCACCAACTCTCTCCGTCTTCTCACTCCCAGCAGTTGAAGATCTCTTTCTACTTCCTCTGTCCATATTTTCCTGGGTCTTCCCCTTCTTCTCGTCCCTTCCAGTTCTTGAGTGAAGATCTTTTTGGGCATCCTATCCTCCTCCATTCTCTCTAGGTGACCTAACTAGCTTATCCTTTGCCCTTTTATCCATTTTACCATATATTCTCCTTTGCTCATATATTCTAGTTCTCGATTCGTCCGACTTTTCCATTTCCTGTTTTCACATTTAGGACCACTCTTATTTGCAACTAAAACTTTAAAATAGAATGGTAATTAAAGTAAACTAATTCTAAGTCTAGTTGCTATATTGTTGCGGGCCTCTGTGTGGTTATTAATTCAATGGGTATTGTATCTATTCAACCAATAACCAAATGAATAACACGTCGTTAGCACTGTTAATTGAAGTACATTAATAAATATCACTATACTTATATATAGCTGTGTATAGACGGAATATATTACAATATATATTTGCGGTACGAAGGCTGCTAACACACAAAATGAACGTCCATCCAGATAGAATTTAAGGCTGATAACACACAAAATTAACTTCCATCCAAATAGAATCCAAGACTGATAACACATAAAGTGAACTTCCATCCAGATAGAATCTAAAATCCCAGACCACGATAAGATACTGCATCCATTACGGAGGGAATATGTGGCGAAGTAATGGGATACCAGTGCAATTAAATCTGAACTCTTTCCATTAGAGCTGACAAAAAATCTCCAAATGTAACGCTAAGTAGTTTTCTGAACGACTTTCATGGATGTCAAACTCCAGCAGCCACATGATGTCACTTATCAAAAATGTAAATAATGCAGTGATCAACCTACCACGACGTATTCGACTCCACACAAATTAATCAGTGGACAGAACGTCATCCAAGAATTTAATAGATGTATTTGACTCAATAAATATTATGCACGTGTTATAAGGCGACTAAATATCTCGGAATGAATATTAGATCAAAGAAATAAATTATTATGCTGAAAACATAGGAATGCACTTAGACTATTTTTGCAGCCGAAGGCGGAAGCTTTACAACGCTGGCACTCTCGTAACAAGACGTGGCTACAGTTCGACAAACTTTTAATGGAGTTGAGGAATTCCATAAATATTGAATGATGAGTGTTGTACAAGCTGTCCCAATCCACCAATTTCCCACTGTCGCTACCATCACCACTGTTGGGGGTTTGAAAAAATGACGAAAAAGTAAAAAACTGGTAAATGGACAACGAAGTGGATACTCTTCCACAGACATTAAAATTGTAAATGTGAACTGCTATATGCAGTCGGGAATAAAATGTACCTGTATTATTGGGACACACACTGTGCAAAATATATGGCTATATAATACGTATAAAGTTTATTTGTTCAGCGTGTTTTGTGTGGTTAGAAAGAATGGTGCTGACGTAAATACGTTAATTGTTTTGTGGGTAAAAAACAGATGTGTAATATTGTGAAATAAAGTGAAATGCCAACTTGATGTAATTAGGTAATTTTATCGATATGTTCTTAGCTCGACATATTTCGGGTACATACGCCCATCATCAGGAGCATTAGATGTTGAGTTGCAGTATACGGTTTTCTGCACCGAGTTTTTGGTGGTGGTGGTCTTGAGAGTTGCTGGGTAGGTCGTGTGTACGGTGCGGATGGTGCCGTACAGTCGCACGGCACGGCACCATCCGCACCGTACACACGACCTACGCAGCCGCTTTTAAAACCACCACCCATCCAAAAACTCGGTGCAGGAAACCATATGCTGCAACTCAATATCTAATGCTCCTGATGATGGACATATATACCAGAAACATGTCGAGCTAAGAACACATCGATAAAATTACCTAGTTGTATCAAGTTGGCAGTAACTTTATTTCATGAGGAAGATGTACGGTCAAGTGTATTATTGCCAAAACGACATGACTTTACAACAGAAAGAAATACGAATTTTCAAAGCTGTTCAGACTCACTAGCTTTCTAACCTTTTTCCCTTAAATTCCACACCTATCAATCCAAATTTAGATTATAATTCATAACTTAACCGTGTGGAATTCAGTAAATGTACGTAAATGTTATTTTCGCAATCAGTTTAAATAAATTGTCTTCGGCGAATTTTGAACGTGATCGATAAACACGTTAAAGATATTGAATCGAAAATTGGTTTGTAGAATCCTCGCTGTTAGAATATTCTACTTTTATCCTACACTTTTCTTTTCGAGATGCTTGAAATTGTTTCAGTTATTCTGAAATCCCCCTCCTTTTACGAAACCCAAATATAGACCAACCCGGTTAAAACTTCATCTGCTTATGCGACACCTAGTCTATATCGTCACATTTCCTGTGGTGTCAATTAATTCCTCACTGTTAACCACAACACCATACTCCTCAACTATAACACAATCCGTTTATAAGGACGCCGATTATTCAGTCCCCTACATGAGGTTATGCCCGAGTTCGACTCTATTTATTTCTGAGTTCTCGCCTTACAGCCCCGTGTCCTGCCCTAAGCCAATCCATGTGGGATTTGTGGCGGACAGAGTGGCACTGGAATACGTTGCTCTCCCAGTTATCCCTCTCTCTCCCACACAAACACGAGACGGCCACTGGAGATAACCCCGAACCAAATAAATCCAGTCCGCATTCGCAAATTCTGGTTCTCTAATATCATTTTCAATACTGTTGTTACACCTACGGTCCAAGTGGTATCTTTTGTTCCGAGGCTTCTGTTTGAAACTGTCTCAGACTGTGTTTTGTCTCCTGTGCTACTGCTATCCGCACCTATTAGCATTTAAATGTTTCTACAGGACTTTCACCTGCAGATGACGTGTGGCATTAATTGTGTTGCTGTATTTTCATTTAACAAGCAAATTTACTTCATACTCATCCCAGAGGCATTACGTAAATGTGTTTTACTGATAGTTAAATTGCTAAAAGCTTTACTGGCTAAACCGGTCTCATTTCTGGACTCAATAATTACAAAAAATTATAAATGTGCAGTGCATCACAATTTAATGTATGATATTCAGAAACGTTTCTTCCCTTTTAGAAGCTCAGAGGACAACAAAAGTAGTTAAATTAATTTTCTTGCTGTAATCTTAATAATTTTATTAAAATATGCAAGTCAAAATTAATTACGTGTTATGTTCCGAAAGGTAATGCCAGCAAAAATTGCCGTAAAAGTATTTCCGTGCTCTCTTCAGGACCGTCGCCTGACCAGCCGACTGCATGACCCTACTCAGAGATACCGTAGTTCTGTGTGACCCCTAGCTGAACGCTATGGTCAACTGATATGTCGACATATTTCATATTGTTACATACTTCCAGTGACCTAGAAATTACCGTATAATACCACGCTAACTTATATATCTGTGTGGCCACTATTAAATACGCAAACTTGAGAACGTTTAATGCACAATTAACGTATCATGTTCGACATCGTTGCGTAGGCAAAATAACCTTAGTGTCACGACACACAGTCGGTTAACATCAGAAAACTCGTGGATTTTGTCAAACTTCTTTTGTAGCAAAGGAATAGCTAACTAAATATTTCAGAAGTATTTTGTAATCTTTCGGGAAGAAGTGCCTAGCGTTGAAAGCACAAAGTGCATAGTGAGAGTTTCATGTCTTCAGAAGAAAAATACACAGTACAGCAGCTGCCTAAATAATTCAAAACAATTTCTTCGGGACGGGTGGAACGTTATGCTTCACAGAAAGAGCGCAATACAATCAGGAGCAGAGATCACATGCACTTCTTCCTTTACTAAAGAGTCAATCAGTATTCAGAGCAGAAAAAATAAAAGTCTCTAAGACTTTAATAAGACTGGAGGCAACATACGGAACAGAAGCTTGGACATTTAACAAAGATATTGCTAAACGGCTGGCTGCTTTTGAAAGAAAACTTTTAAGAAGAATGTCTGGGGGGAATTAAAGTAAATGAAAATTTGAGAAGGCTGTAAAATAAAGAATTGATGCAACTGTTTGGAGATTTAGGCACACTTTCATTCATCAGAATAATTCAGTTGAATTGGATTGGTCATGTTAACAGAATGAATAATAAAAAAAATAAGTCAAGTCACTAAAATTTATCAACCAACTAATGCATATATAATTTCACATAAAACACTTTTAAAACACTTTAAAACACTCCGACATGTTTCGATCTTGTCAGATCGTCATCAGGGAGCTTAGTTCCTTGCTAAAATTATATTATAATATTCACAATTCAATTGGTATTTGCAAACGAGGTGTTGTGGCAGCATATCATGTTGTGTAGGAATGCGTTGTGGAGCAGTGGCTAGCCACATTCCTACACAACATGATATGCTGCCACAACACCTCGTTTGCAAATACCAATTGAATTGTGAATACTATAACATAACTTTATCAAGGAACTAAGCTCCCTGATGATGATCTGACAAGATCGAAACATGTCGGAGTGTTTTAAAGTGTTTTATGTGAAATTATATGTGCATTCGTTGGTTGATAAATTTTAGTGATTCTACAAAAA
>Ga0123354_10012786_pt1 | contig 13000 bp, 9 predicted proteins | sample TergutLab28metaG_2_FD_97872 | JGI IMG/M metagenome (GOLD analysis project Ga0123354, IMG submission 97872) | Labiotermes labralis P4 segment gut microbial communities from Petit-Saut dam, French Guiana - Lab288 P4 | ecosystem: Host-associated > Arthropoda: Insects > Digestive system > Gut ...
ATTTCAACAACATCGAGACGCGAGCTGTCATCAAGTTCTTTTTCCTGCAGTGCAAGGCACCGAAGGAAATTCACGCCATTCTGACAGAAACATTAGATTTTTTTCCTTCTGGTCGAGCTAAGGACTTATCAGCACCCCAGTAGTAACCTGTTCAGCCAATGATGCTAAGAGTCCACATCGCAACGTGCACTTAAGTTTGTGCCGTGTGCATGCTGTATCGGTTGGTAGGAAGAAAGGAAGCGCGATCGGCCAGTAGCAGGCAGTGGGTGAGACTTGTGCGCAATAAGTGTGTATAACATTTTTACTGGTAAACTTCGGAAGGCTTTACGCACGTAGCTAGACCTTACGTACCCACTGCATGGAGCAGAGGCCTTCTTCAGAAGCTAACCGATTTTTAAGCTAGTCACGAACTTACCCGCATTTTATTGAAAACGAAGGTTCATTACCGCGTTTACAAAAGCCAGCCACCTGTCCCTATCCTGGGCCAGATAAATCCGGTCCATGTCCCCCATCCCGCTACCTGAAGATCCACCTTAATATTATCCTCCCATCAACGCCTGGGTCTTCCATGTGGTTTCCTTCCCTCAGGTTTCCCCACCAAAACCCTGTATGCACCCCTCCCCCATGTGTGCTACATGCCCCGCCCAATAGATAGACCTTTAGGAGGTTAATATTAAAACCTCTCTTGGGGGGGTGGAGTGCGAAGAAGTGGACTGAATTGAACTGGCTTAGTGTGCAGGTCAGCCGGACCGTATGTAGCTCGTGACGACTTTTGGAAATTGTACTTATATTATAGAAAGTGTAATTGATATATTTATGCAGTAAACTGTCACTCATATCACAATCAGCAATTTCTAATTGCTAACTGTGATATGAGTGACAGTTTATTGAATAAATATGTCTGTTGATTGGAGCACAACGGGGATATGTCACTGAAAGGTTGCTGAAACTAGTAAAGTTTCCATCCATGTATTTAGAAACTAAAAGAAAAAAGTTAGCACTTGCAGTGCTAACGTTTATTTCAACCAATAGTGTATACGTCATAACATAATTATGAACTACGTGAAAATTAAAACTCCAAAAAACCTCTACAGCATCAAATTCTACCCGTAAAAACATTAGAGATCGCTGTGTTTTGCGTGACGGTTGACTGCATGATCGGCGCACAACGGGAATGTATTCACTTCAAGGTAGAAAGTGTAATTGCTTGGTCATCGTCCTTCTGTGACTGACCACCATTTTTGAAATATTGTTAAGACATCCTCTTTACATATTACCCCTCCCTCCCCGCCCCAAATTCAAGCATTTTGCCGAAAAGACACGTGACATCTCTTACAAAGTCTGCAAGGTGATTTTGGAACAAATTATCTGTTTTAACTGAATACGTATTTTGTTCGTTTCTCCATGATTAATAATTAAGAACAAAAATAATGAAATGATTTCATTTAAATTAGAATGTAATTAATAAAGCAACGCTTACCCCGGGAATAATTCTGCGACCCACAGCTTATATATATATATATATAAGCAGTACGGCTGTCACCGCTCTCCGAGTTGTGCAGGCCTTTCCGAGGATGACGCAGTGAAACTGCTGGGAGCGCTGTTAAACAAGCCGAAAATAAATTAATATATAGATAAGAGAATGAAGAACAAATAACTAAATACAGAGGTGTGACCGTAAATATGAATATAAAAACCTGTGAACGTTTTACGTAAAGCTTCTTGTGGAAGTGGCTAACAAAGAAGGTAGCCTAACGGTGCGGACTGGCACGTTATGTCGTATATTTTAAGTTAGATGAAGTATGTAGTGGTGGATATTGTGCACAGAAATAGCTGACAAATATGTAAATTTATGGTTAATAAAAGGCAAAGTCGTTTCTCTTCACTCCATGAAGTCGTAGGAGGGAATGGAAGTGGAGTTCCTCTTGTTCTTTTACCTTTGCACTAAATTGAGTGGGAGTGTTTGCTTCATGCCGTGGTCGCTTTACCGCTGTTACCCGTTCATCAGGTGAATGGGTGGACCCCAGATAGGTCCATGTTGCTTCGGGAAAATATTTCCTGCTACCAGAAAAATGGCCACAGTTCGTCGGTTGTCCAACCCATAGCCTAGTTACTGTACCAACTGAGCTGTTTAAAATATTCTACAGTCTGTGCAGGCGCTGGCTGCCTGTACAGGGAAGTACCCCTGTGATAGATGTGCCAGTCTGGGTTGTGAAACCGCTTAGATTGGTTGGTTGATGAAGATACTGCCTTCGTCTTAAGGTTTATGGCCACGCAAGGTAGAAGCGGGGTGTTCCTCTAATATGTTGGTAACATCGTACAATCTAACATGCTGTCGCAGTCCAGACGACCACAGTGTAATTTTTCGCCCCTTGAAAGCCTCAAATCTGATACCCCTGTTTTGTGTGAGTGGCTGCGTCCTCCCCCACTACATATAAAACCCCCACGAACAACCTGCAGGTTTAAGGAGCTCAAGTACCGACATCCATTACTGCAGTATCGCCTTCAGTGTGTTCTCTTGTATTCTTGATGACGTAATAACGAGGGGGCGGTGAACCCCCACCCCCCTCGCAAAAACTGTCATTTGTCCCGCATCCAGACGGCAAGTGGCACACGTGTTCATGATTGGACCACGGTCGGACTGGCCATTGATGTTGCTGTATCAACTGTACATATTTTTGCGTCCGAGGCATAGTGTAGAATGCAAATTGTCCAGACCCACACTAATGTTATGAGTCGCGACAACATCGACGCCAGATAATTGGCTTCTGTTGTTGATATACATTAAGAAGTTTGAACATGACGTACGAAAGGACGTTACACGCCTGTAGAACAGAGGTGGTTAAAATGTGGCCTTGCTTCGCTTGTGGTTGATGGCAGATGTCAAGACTTCTTCAAGGTTGGCCCGTTTGTATTATCATTAAAATCTTCGTTATTCAATCCGTATCATCAGTGTTTGATATTCTAAGTTCATGTGGTGGTAACCGCGCAACGTAATAACGATTCAGTCCCGATTCCCCTCTAAGACTGCCTGTCATATTTACATTTCATTAAATTGGCGCTACTCAACACACAAAACTGGGCCCGGTGATGGAAAGCAGCTCTTTCAGACACATCACCAGACTCGCAGTTTTCATTCAAGTAATAGAACAGACCCCGTTTTCGAAATGTTGCAATTTGAAAAGGCCAGACGACCAACACTGTCACTAGCAGTAGTAAGGCCTGCTGTCGTGCGGCGATATGGTGTCTGCTTCAGGCTCCTTCATCGTTGGAATAAAATTACACGTATGTGAATTTTTTTAATTCGACACAGTACGCGACAGCCACGTACTCGCGATATGCCACGTATGCCAAGCAATTAATGTTAGATTAAATTAGCCAGGACTGTGCAGTGCACGCACTGCGAATTGTACGTAACTGGATAGCTACTGCTACAGACATCGTAAACGTTTGGCAAGTATCAAACACGTTCAAAGAAGACTGCTTCACTCTTGAAGGTTGGAGTGATAGGGCGTCCTGAAACGTCGACAACGAACTGCCAACCAGTGCTTTGTAACATTCTAGAAGAGTGAAGCCTTATCAACTAGTAGCCGGCTAATGGCTCAAATAATGACCAGTAATGGCCATGTATTGAATGGCAACCGAATACTGGTACAGATAGTAGCCGGCTAATGGCCAGATAATGACCAGTAGTGGCCAAGTATTGAATGTCAGCCGAATACTGGTACAGATAGTAGGCGACTAATGCACAGATAATGGCCAGTGTTGGCCAGGTATTGAATGGCACCTGACTGCTGGTACAGATAGTAGCCGATTAATGCCTAGATAATGATCAGCAGTGGTCAGATATTGAATGGCAACAGAGTACTAGTACAGATAATAGCCGGCTAATGGCCCAGATAATGACCAGTAGTGGCCAGGTATTGAATGGCAACCGGATACTGGTACAGATAGTAGCCGGCTAATGGCCAGATAATGACAATTAGTGGCCAGATATTGAATGTCAGCCGAATACTGGTACAGATAGTAGCCAACTAATGCCTAGATAATGATCAGCAGTGGTCAGATATTGAATGGCAACCGAGTACTAGTACAGATAGTAGCCGGATAATGGCCACTAGTGGCCATGTGTTGAATGACAACCGAATACTGGTACAGTAAGTAGCCGGCTAATGGCCAAAAAATGGCCGGTAGTTGTCATGTATTGAATGGCAACCGAATACTGGTGTGAGTGGTGGCAGCGGCTGCTACCGGAAGAGTCAAGAAAGGATTTACCCTTCGAAGCATGAAAGTTATCAGAATTATATTGCTATGCTTCTTACAAGGACCATTTAATTAGGGGAATGCTGTTGTCGGGAAGTGATCACTGAGTACTGTGAGGATGATACGAAAGGTTTTGGATCCTGTGCCCAAAATGCAGAGCTTGACTGAAAAAAATGAGCTGAAGGTAGAAACGGCCGTGCTTCAAAGGGTTAAACGAAAGCAGACATAATATATTGTACATCGGTTAAAATCGCTGTATTTTTCCCCTCGCATCGTTTATTAGCCCTTCCCTTCCCTTTGTCGAAGCGCACATTGCCAACCCTACGCAAATGAATTAATCTGCCTGATAATCGTAACAAAGATGGAAGGAAACTCCCAGGAGACGAGCGAGGTCTACAAAATAAGACGTTACATCCCCTCTTTTCTACCCCAGGAACCATTAAATATTTCTAACACCCCACCCCCCCTCATCCCTGAACCTTCTACTTGTCAACGCGATTAAAAACAGCAGAGGGATGCAGGGAACGTGTGGGACGGAATTGCTAAATCTGAACATGAAATTTACTGAAGCGTAAAATCAGTTTTAACAACCACCACCGCCTTCTTAATTGTCGTTCAAGGATTTGCATATATTATATTGTCATAGCAGTGTTAACGTAAGGAACGGCGCCCGTCTTATCGTGCAACACAGTGCTAAGTGCCGACGAACTGGACGTGATGCGCTCTTTGTGTTTCCGTCAGTCACTCTGTATTTTTTAATAACGGTCACATTTGCTGAACTGTTGGGTATTAACGAACGCGATTCTGTGGCTTTTAGCTCTCCTACTTTATAATATGGAGGTTTCGTATTCGAATGTGCAGTGCTGGCGGACGTATCATAGCTGTCCCAGGTTAATCAAAATATTTACATAGTGTCGTAACCCTTTGAAGTATAGTGTTTGCTGTATGTACCACTTCCTTCGTGGGACTTGCAGCTTTTCGTAATGTTAAAGTAAACGTTAAATATTATCAGCATTTACGCCACTATGGTTCTCAGAACAGACGGCGGTTATTTCCGTACGCAATATTAAGTTTTTTTATTCTGTGGGGCAACAGCTCGACTCGGGCCTACGCCGCCGCATTGCTACGGTTTCTAGATCACAGACAGACAGACACACACGCACGCACGCACGCACACGTTCGGTAGGACTCCTCTGAACGAGTGATCAGCTCGTCAAAGAGACCGTTACCGACACAACACACAATAAACACAAGGGACGAATATCCGTGCCCTCAGGGGGATTAGAACCCGCTATCCCAGCAATAGAGCCGCCACATTGACTGGCTTTCGGAGACGAGACTACAGTCGGTTGCTGTGGTTTTATGAACAGCGTATTTTTATGTCGGTTGCTTGAAATTAGTGCTTCATGAGTTAAGTAAGACGCAGTCCCGTCTGTTGACATCCTTTCCACTTCATATATAGACATAATTTAGCGACCTTTGTAGTTGTGAAAGCATTGTTAAAATGATCTTCGGTGGCCATGGAGCTTCCAAGAACATATTGAGTATCAAGTTTGGTGTGTGTGTGTGTGGACATAATAACTGCGTCCTTCGCACATTGTAGAATGGTGTTCCGTCGCAATAGCACTAACTTCTGCCTTAGTAAGGATTCCGGAAACTTCCATAGTATAGTAGGTATAGCGCCAAGAAGAAAAAGAACAGTGACGTCGTGTTTTGTGATCAGTCCCGTTTCCTCCACAACGTGCACATGGCCTTTGGGGCCCCCACAGTGAGAACCGGGTTTAGTTCCCAGGGAGGTGAAACGGCCGTGGTATTTAGTTTACCACTGACCATCATGTAGTGCCCAAGTTAAGAATGGGTGGAGCTGTACCTATACTCCACCTGCATACCTCAGTGGCGTGGACAGAGGCTTTACCTTTCCTGTGTACAACTTTATTATATAGAGGGAACGTGCAGCTGGCGTAGAGAATCCAGATCATGCATAGAGTTTACATTCAAAAACTATTCCTCCGTCTTCGGTGTTACCCTCGGTAAGTTCACTTGGTTGATCGATGGGCAGTGGCGTGTAGCGCGTCACTCCATCGGTTGACTCGGTGGACAGCAAACGTCACGTGATGTTTATACTGCGCTTGTAGGCGCAGACATGTGCTATTCCTTGTGGCACGAGGTATGCAGGATGGTGGTTGGAATCCTTGGATCCTCTTAGGAGACAGGGATGTTGATGGTAGGATGATATTAAAGTGAATCTCAGGTTTTGGTAAAGATGTGAACTTGTTAGAACTGGCTATAGATAGGTTCGGGATTACGCCTGCCACTGATGCGTCGTCAAGTTCCAAACTGAAAGATTTCTTGAACGGGTAATTGTCAGCTGACCTGAAAGTATATTCTGTATCAAGTTATGAGTTCCATTCTTACTTTCCACTCTTATGAAGTATCTGTGGAGCATGGGTGTGGATGTACCTGTTTCTTCGTCTGTTTATGAAACTTCCTAAACACGTCCGTAAAAACAGCGTTGTATGATATTATTAATATATAAGATTGATTGACTGGGTGCGGAAGTAAGAGTAGTGATCATTTTATGAGGTATTACACCAGGATTTTACTAGCGAGTCTGAGGAAAACCACGTAAACGTCTTTCGGACCTTCAGTGACGCGTGAAACATCAGCTTTGCACCGCTCATGTGCGCTTTCCTGTTACAAGGGCCTAATGAAAGTTTCATGAAAATGCTTTTGCCTTCTCTCTGCTCCTTCTTCCCAACTTTGCCCTACTCAAGATGGCGCTCTGATGATTGATGGCCATGCACTTGCCACCTACATGCTAGCCATTAATTATAAACCTCGCCAAAATCTTAGCGCCAAGAAGCATGCCTTCAGCAATTTATTTTTTATACTAAAATATCTTTTTATGGGCCTCAGGTTGCTTCCGAATAAAAACGTATCTTTTTCGTGGACGTTCCCTCAGCTCTGTATGCTGCTATTTTTGTGCCCGCCACCTGATGAAACGTTCCGACAGTTCTGAAGGTCGCAGAGTATTTGTGGAGGCATAAAGAGCGTTTGTTTTTAAATGTTATTAAAGAACCGAAGAGGCATTTCATTTTTAGGTCCCGAAAGACGAAGAGTTCCCATGTTTGCAACGTGCTGGCGAGAGGCGCTGTCTCCCCCCCCCCCCGCACCCCCATGGCGCAACAGCCCTAGTGGGCCAGGGCCTTCTCATTATCGAGGCTTCACGATCACACTCAGACACACTACACTCTGTAGGATTCCTTTGATTGGATGGTCAGCCCTACGCAGAGACCTCTGAATGACAACACGCAGCACTCAGTAGAGATTCCCCCAGCGGAATTCGAACCCACAGTCTCAGTAATCGAGCGGCCGCAGAACCACGCCTTAGATTGAGCGGCCACTGGGATCGGCAGACAGTGGGGACTACTGGCTGTACGCCTACGAAAATGTTAAATGACGATTAATTTCGTGAGAGGATGCAAGTGTGGCAGCATGCTATGAAGATTGTTAGTTGTGTGAAGTGTTGACTCTGACTTTCACCCCAGAGAGACTCAGTTCGAGGGCTGTAGTGTACTTACCAACAGCGATGTGGTGCCACGAGGAAGAACTGGACATATGCAGATCAATTCACTTTCCATAACACAGTGGTACCCAAAGTTTGCTCCGCGGATCCTAAGGGATCCTGGACCAGTACCGAGGGGATCCCGGGATACATTTTTATATTGGCTGCTTTGAAGTTTGCTTATTTTTGTACATTCATGGATTAATTTTGACGTCCAATGGGCCGTACATCATAATATATTTCTATAGTAAAACCAACTAGGTGCGCCAATGTATCAAATTTATTTTATTTTGGAATGACACTCTACATGTTCCGGACGGCCTGTCCGCCCATCATCAGTTCAAGACTGTACATACAGCAACAGGCATTTGTCAAATAGATACTGCTGTCTGCTTGCTAGCAATCACCCAGTAGCAAGCAGACAGCAGTATCTGTATGACGTATACCTGTTGCTATATGTACAGTCTTGAACTCCTGATGATGGACGGACAGGCCGTCCGAAACACGTAGTGTCATTCCAAAATAAAATAAATTGGATACATTGGTGCATCGATTTGGTTTTACTATAGAAGTCATGGAATAACGTTTTGTTAAAAAATAATCGGAGCACTTCTTTATTTGGCGACATGGTTACGAGTAATGTTTACAGTAATTAAGGAACTTCCAGTAACCACGAAGCGAGCGACATTCATTTTAATTAAGCTCAAATCATACAGTGCGTTGTTACATGTGCTACTGGTATGTTTTCGTATCTTTCAGAAATCGGTTCTGAGATATAATTTTTTAGTTTTGGATACCTAACATCCGGACACTGTATTTACGCGAGCAAGGATGTGAGGATCCGTGGTTATTTTTCGTAGTGAAGAGCGGTCCGCGAGCGAAGAAACTTGGGGAGAAGTGCCTTTTTCGATATGTTACCATCGGTACCCGGAAAAGTGAGCACTGTTACTACACACGAACGTTTGGCCTGGCGATAATGAATGAAATGCGAATTATATCTTGATCTGTACTAAGCACACGTGAATAGTGACGTTCTGTGTCACAGTGATGACGATGATGACCATGATGATGAAAGTGTACAGATTGCTTATCTTTGAATGATAGGACGAATGGTAAACGATGTATTGGAACGGATTTGGAAGGAAGCGTTCATGGAAGTTGCGTGGAGTTATTGCGGTAAGTCGTGAATACCGAACGCCGTGGAACAATCCTTCTGGAGACCTTGGCACTTCGGGGTTGGCTACGCAGCGTATGTTGGTGTTCTTTACCGTCGTTTCGGGTCAACCTGTCCCATCTTTAAGCGTCTAAGGGTTGACCCTTTTAGATGGAAACGATAGGCTGTTTCGAATCGTCGGTAAACAACTACCAGTATATACTGCGTCAAATCCCTCCCGGCCTGAACTGCACCGGCGGAAACCTGACATATCGCTCTTTATGGAAAAGCTAATATTTTTTAAGACGTTCAAGAAATTTCCTGCTTCTTAAAAGCGATCGTGTTACAACCTTCTTCCTGGTCTTACATGTGGGCGCTTTCCAAGCGGGTTTCCATTCTTAAATTCTGTGAATGTTTATTGTATCCTCTTCATATCTGCATATTCAGTTCACTGTAGCGCCGTAGACTGTACTCTCCTAGTAACCTTCTTATGTCCAAATATTTTACTTGGCGCTTTGTATTGATACAGTTGTGTTTATGCTGTATTTTTTTCAAAACAAGGAGTCACATTCCCTACCCTTGTGGAGTAAGTAATGGAAGTATTGTACAGTTTCGTCAAGGTTCTGAGGAACGTGTGTTCTTTCCGCTATTTATTTTGTGACACTGAAGGGCTCTCCACCGTTCATGTTTATGGAAGCGAAATTTGGACCCTCAGACAAAAGGATAAAAAAACAATTCACATCACTCGAAATGGGATTTTTTGGAAGAACAGCGGAATACACACTTTTTGACTGCAAGAGAAGTTAAGAAATTTAGGAAGAGTTGAAAGTAGAACCAGTTTACTAGGAACTAAGAAGATACACATCAAATTGGCTACAACATGTAGTAACAAGAATGAACAACAACAGGATGCAAACAGTAATGCTGATTTATAGACCAAGTGGACGCAGACGACGGGGAAGACCTTTGAATAGACTGTTGGGCGAGGCCGAAACAGGTCTATAAAGGCCTAACTCGTGACAGATGGCATGGCGATGATGATGATGATGATGACCATGATGATGAAAGTGTACAGATTGCTTAGCTTTGAATGATAGGACGAATGGTAGACGATGTATTGGAACGGATTTGGAAGGAAGCGTTCATGGAAGTTTCGTGGAATTATTGCGGTAAGTCGTGAATAAGAGTCTGGTGTGATGGACTAAACTGAGGTGGTTTAATTGGGGATTAGTGGTGGGTATTTACGTTGTACGTGCCTTTGGAACGTAGCTTTGTATGGTGCTGGAACTTGGACACGCAGGAAAGTAGATCAGAAGTACATGGAAAGTTCTGTAGTGTGGCATTGGAGAAGGATGGGAAGATCAGGTGGACCGATATTGTGTGAGAAATAAAGAATTATTGCATAGATTCAAGGAAGAGAGGAAATCGCACATGCATTAAAAAGGGAGGCTAATTGAACTGGTCACATCTTGCGTGGGACTGCCTTCTAAAACACTTTATTGAAAGAAAGATAGAGGGAAGGATATAAGTAACGGGAAGGCGAGGAAGAAGACGTAAGCAGCTATGGATGATTTCAAGGAAATGCGAGGATACCGAAATTGAAAGAGGAAGTGCTAGTTCTCACTGTGTGGAGAAGTCGATTCGGAAGAGACTGTATACCTGTCGTAAGAGTACGGAATGAATGGATGAATGAATGAATTTACATTGTGTGTGTTGAATATACGAAATAATCGATTGGTCATACAGTTACTGTTGCAGGTAATCCAATTACAGGCATAACATAAAGCGGTCGTCCTCGCCTTGTGATCTGGTTGCTGACTGCGGCTTGGGCTGTCCCAGCTTATCGGCCTTCTTTGTGACACACTTGTGTTCTCTTTCATACAGAACTTGGGAGGGAAAGCGTTAGGACGGGAAATACTGCGAGGTACAGCAGTCCGTTTCCAGTGTAGCGGTGTATGTCGCTTTGTAGCACTGATCATCGTGGAATAAACTCATGGAGTTTGTGCTGTCATTCGGTCAATGATAGTTTGTTGCTGAGAATGTTCGAGAGTATGGTGTTGAGATTTGTACTCTTCACAAAATATTATTAGGATTAGCATATAAGCAGAGCATGCGACATATATGGAGAAGAAGGGGAATGCATACGCGATTTTGACGGAGAAACCTGAAGGAAGGAGACAACTTGATAGACATAGGCGTCAGTGGAAGAATACTAATATTAAGATGGATCTTCAAGAACTAGGATGGGATAGCGTGGACTGGATTAATCTGGCTTAGGATGACACGTGGCAGGCTGTTGTGAAGACGATAAAGAACCTTTAGGTTTCATCATATTCAAGGAATTTCCTGACTAGCTAAGGAAGTTTTGACTTTAGAAATGTTACTGTGCCTCATACAGTTCGTCGGATGGATGGATGGATGGATGGGTGGGTGGATGGTTGGTTGGTTGGTTGGTTGGTTGGTTGGTTGGTTGGTTGGTTGGTTGGTTGGTTGGTTGGTTGGTTGGTTGGTCGGTCGGTCGGTCGGTCGGTCGGTCGGTTAGTTAGTAAAGGCTTTTTAGTATACCTGTGGTAGTGTGGTTCCACACATTCTAAACCTTGGAGGTAGCGGGCACTTGTGAGTGCGGTGATGAACCTTCGGGTTCCATAAAATGCGGGGAATTTCTTCACAATCTGGAAATCTGTTAAGGACTCTGCTTCATGGAGTTAGCTGGTTGGTTGGTTGGTTGGTTGGTTGGTTAGTTAGTAAAGGCTTTTTGGTATACCTGTGGTAGTGTATTTGCACGCATTCTAAGCCTTGGCACCAGATGAAGTTTTCGCCCGCAAGTTCATAACTCTGCCTTATACTTCCGGTGAAGACCCCATGGTACTCACTGGAGAGGCAGCTGGTTGTGACTCAGAACCAGTCCGGAAACTTTGGGGAATCGATAACTCTTTTACCCCTGCAGATAAGAGAAAACGTTCCCGCTGTAGTTTGAAACGTAACCTAATTAATTTACCGAATGCTTCATCCAATCTCCCGTCATTGAAAGTTATACACATATTTTTATCTAGTTTAAATATTCCCGCACCCCCGCTTCATCTTACCGTTTGAGAAACCATCATCATCTTCATCATCATCCGTCACGAGTTAGGCCTTGACAGACCTGTTTTGGCCTGCGTAATAGTCTCTTAAAAGGCCTTCCAAGTCGTCTTCGTCCATTTGGTCTATAATTCGGCTGAGAAATACTCTCTGAATTGTAACCATTGAATTAGGCTTGACAAGAGAGGGCACAATTCATAATCACGAAGGGATCGGAAAAATAATGCACCGTCTGTCAAAATGTATTATACTTGCAAAGTCGCCTCCAGTAACAGGGGCTGAGGTAACTTGTTAAACAAGAAATCCCCAACACAAAAATATCCCCAGGTATACCTTCACCTTGACGGATTGTTCATTGTCAAAACATTTAGCACGGAGCTCAAAAGGAAGCGACAGCTGTATGCTAATCAGACGGATCTGTGTGCATCTTGAGGAGCTAAATATAAGCCAACTAGCCAATAATAATAATAATAATAACAATATGCAAAGCCTTAGGTATTGAAACGTCAAGTGGTCAGAGTTTCTGGCTACAGATACAGAGGTCCCGGGTTCGATCCCCGGCGCTACTAGATTTTCTGAGTAGTAGTGGGTCTGGAACGGGGTCCACTCAGCCTCGTGAGGTCAACTGAGGAGCTACTTGAATGAAAAAAGTAGCGGCTGCAGGTCTAGAAAACAGAGATTAACGGCTGTGGGGAACCGTTGCGCTGACCACGTGACACCCCTCTATCCGCAAAGGTTGACACTAACTTCGCCGACCGGCGGCGGCCGCTCTGTCGGTATACTTCGCGTGCGGACAAAGGCCACGGAGTTTAGTTTAGTTTTAGGTATTGAAACTACAGACAAATGGTACACACACATGCCCAAGCCAGTGTGTGAAGAGGGAGATGTTACAGTGTTGTGGAATCAAGCAGTACATACAGACAGAGAAGTTACAGCAA
>Ga0123354_10012787_pt1 | contig 12999 bp, 11 predicted proteins | sample TergutLab28metaG_2_FD_97872 | JGI IMG/M metagenome (GOLD analysis project Ga0123354, IMG submission 97872) | Labiotermes labralis P4 segment gut microbial communities from Petit-Saut dam, French Guiana - Lab288 P4 | ecosystem: Host-associated > Arthropoda: Insects > Digestive system > Gut ...
GCGAACTGCTGAAGGTGCCGGCCATATCCGGCGCATTCTTCTTTGATGAGAAATACACAGGGAACTGCCTTATCAACGTCGGTGCGCTGGGCATTGTAAAGAACAAAGAACTGAGGAACAACTTCGTGGGCGGCCCGGGAGAGATGTTCATATTATGCGGCGAACCGACCGGGCGCGACGGCATACACGGTGTGAACTTTGCGTCCGCAGACTTTTCTGCTGCAGATGAGAACAAAGGTGCCAGACACGGCGTTAGCCCCATACCGGAACGTTTCGTGTTGGCCGCCTGCATCGAGGCGAACAGGGCCGGCCTTGTGACAGGAATGAAGGATCTCGGCGGCGGCGGGCTGAGCTGCGTGGTCGGCGAAATGGCCTTGGGAGGCAAATGCGGCGCCGAAGTATACCTTGAAAAGGTACCGCTGAGGGACAAGGACCTGGTCCCATGGGAAGTGTGGGTGTCTGAGACGCAGGAAAGGATGATGCTCGCCGTAAAAGAAAAGAATGTGGAAAAGGTCCTTAAGATATTCAAAGAGCACAATGTTCCGGCCATCGTTGTCGGAAAGAGCACTGACACTCTGCGCAGCAAGATATTCTGGGACGGCGAACTGATATTCGACATGGACCTGGAATTCCTAACCGGCGGCCCGGTCTACAACAGGCCTTACACCTTACCGAAAGTGTCTACCAAAGCGGAGGAGAAGATACCCAAACTGCCCTCCAACGACGAGATCATCATTACTCTGCTCTCGGACCTGAACATCGCATCAAGAGAATGGGCGATAAAACAATTCCAGAAAAAGAAGAACACGGTCGCCGGACCAATGGCAGGAAAAGGCCCCGGCGACGCAAGCATCATAACCCCGGTAAAGGGGTCGGACAAAGGCCTTGCCGTGACCGTCGGCTGCAACCCATGGCTGGTTGCGGCGGACCCGTACCGCGGGAGCATGGGATGCATCGACGAAGTATGCCGCAATCTGGTGGCGGTAGGTGCAAGACCTCACGCATTCACGGACTGCCTGAACTTCGGGAACCCGGAGAAACCTGACCGTATGGGAGAGATGAGAGAATCCGTAAGAGGATTGGGAGAGGCCGCGCGCCACCTCAACATCCCGATACCGTCAGGCAATGTGAGCCTTTACAACGAGTCATCCAACGGCGTCTGCATTCTGCCGACGCCGATGGTCATCGGAACAGGATTGATAAAAGACAGCGGGAACTCCGTCTCGGCAGACCTGAAGAGGAACGGCAACCCGTTGTACCTCATCGGCGAAACAAAGGACGAGATGGGCGGCTCGCTGCTGTACCGTAAATTCAAGGGCGCCGGCGGTGATGTTCCGGGCGTAGACCCGGCCAACCTCAGGAATCTCATGGACAGGCTGCTGAAGGCGATGGACAAAGGGCTAGTGAAAAGCTGTCACGACTGTTCCGACGGCGGATTTGCAGTAGCGATGGCTGAGATGTGCATAGCAGGCGGCATAGGGGCGGAGATCGACCTTTCAAAGGTAAAAGGCACCGATATGGTGAAGCTGTACTCCGAAAGCAACACCCGATGGATAGTCGAGGTTTCTGGGGGAGATGAGTCCGATTTCAAAAAGATCCTCGGAAGAAAAGCAGTCTGCATCGGAAAGACCGGCGGCACACGCCTGAAGATCAAAGAATCATCCGTCAGCCTGGCGGTCAAAGACCTTAGGGCAGCATGGAAGGAGCCTATCGGAAAGATAATGAAAGGCTGACCTCGAAGGGGAACGTCATTTCTCCGAGTTGTCCGAGGTCTTCCTTCCGAAGATAAGATATCCGGTATGTCCCAGCATTTCAAATGCGGGCCTTACGCCGCCGGGGTGGACCTCCAGTTCGCGCTGTAAGTTCTCAAGCGCATACACCTCGGCGAATCCCTTTTCCCTGAGGGCGGAGACTATCTTCTCCGCCTGATTCATGTTCGGGACATATGAACAGACACGCCCGCCTGACCTAAGGTTAGCAAAGAGGTTGTCCAATGCAGACCACGGGTCCGGCATGTCCATGATGAGCACATCGGCGATAGTGGACAGTTTTACATCCCGGGCATCGCAGATCATGTACTTCCAACATCTGTACACCTCGGTACGTTTTACATTTTTCAGCGCAAGCTTGGCATTCTCTTGTTTGAGTTCCAACGTAAGCACGGTCCCCGATGGTGCGACCGCGTTCAGGAGAGCCGTTGTCAGCCCTCCCGATCCCGCTCCGACCTCCAGAACATTGCTCCCGGACTTAATGTCGCAGTTGAAAATGATCGTCGCCGCATCTTTCGGCGAGATTATCTGCGCACCTCTGTCCAAAGACCCCATCAGCTCGATCGCTCCCGGCCTGAACACGAAATAATCCTTTCCGATAATGCTGATCTTTGATCCGTCATTGAGGTCCCTGAACCTTGTGCCGTCAACTGTTCCAAGCGACGCTATCTTCAGCATCTCATACGAGACCCTGAGCAAAATTCTTTTTCCGGACCTGTCCACAAGATATACGGTCTCCCCCTCATAGAATGTCATGCTATCACATCGTGCGCGCGGCCAGTACTGGCCTGTCAGTTTCTTTACCGCATATTATACATTTGCCTCTATATTCTTTTTCTTTTTTGTAAGGGGTCCCGAGGATCTTCAGCTCGTATGTGTCCTCGAATTTATGGCCGCATTCTTCGCAGCCGCACCACCCAAATCTCAGAACTTTGCCTTCCGGAATATCTCCGAGGGAGTCCAGGTCCTGCAGTTTGGACATCTGAGTGTTCTTCGCTTTTTCGAGAAGAGAGGATGATATCATTCCGAGTACGAGTTCCACTCCCTCTCCGATGCTTTCGATCGCGATAGTACCTTTTTCTCCGGTGTCCCTTCTGGCAAAGGTGACGACTTTGTTCTCGATGTCCCTTCCGCCGAGCTCCAGCCTGAGAGGCACGCCTTTGATCTCCCAGTCATAATATTTGCTTCCGGGTCTTGCGTCCCTGTCATCTAATTTTACTCTTATCCCGTATGCCGACAGTTTTGCTTCCAGCGCACGCGCCGCTTCTGTCACCAGCGGACAGTTCTCTTTCGAAAGGATAGGTATTATCACTGCTTGGAACGGCGCTACGTCCGGCGGCATGATCAGTCCTTTGTCGTCAGAGTGCGCACCGATGATCGCTCCCAGCAGCCTCTCGCTCATGCCGTACGTTGTCTGGTGCACGTGTTTGTGCTCGCCGTTCTCATCTTCGTAGGTTATCTCGTACGGCACGGAGAAATTGGTGCGGTAATGGTGTATCGAACCGATCTGCAGCGTTTTTCCGTTCGGCATAACTGTGTCTATCCCCACTGTGTAGTATGCGCCGGGGAATTTGTCCCATTCTGTCCTGACAGAGAGGAAATACGGCAGGCACAGCCTCTTTGCTATCTTAGAGAGCATCTCCGTGTCCTCTTCGATCTGCCTTTGGGCATCTTCTTCCGATACATGACAGGTGTGGGATTCGAAGAAATGTATCTCTCTCACTCTCATGAACGCCCTTGTCTGCTTTGTCTCATAACGGAACGTATTCACTATCTGGTATACTTTCAGCGGAAGGTCCTGGTGTGACCTTACCCAGAGAGCGAACATTGGGTACATGGCGGTCTCGGAGGTGGGCCTCAGGACCAGCCTTACATCAAGCTCGTTCAGCCCCGCATGTGTCACCCAATATACTTCGGCATCAAATCCTTTGATGTGCTCTTTCTCCTTCTTGAATTCGGTCTCCGGGATCATCAGCGGAAAACTGACCTCGTCGTGCCCGGTCGCGTCCAGTTCGCGTCTGATAAAGCGGTCGATGTTCGTCATCGCTTTCCATCCATACGGGGTCCAGACATTCATCCCCTTTATCGGATATCTTTTGTCGGAGAGGTTTGCCTTCTCCACTATCTCAAGATACCAATCGCCGAAGTTGTCCTCTTTCTCCAAAAAGATCACCACTTTTCCTTCAGTGCATCAGATATTACGTTCGAAACAGAGATGTGCGACACCTCATTCTCCAGCGTATTGCAGCAAAGTACCGCTTCCAAAGCGTTGCCGGTCAGCCTCTCGAGCGCATTGTTCACAAAGATACCGTGCGTGCACGCAACGGAGATGCTCTTTGCCCCGGCCTCTTTGAGCGCCTGTTTGGCGGCAACGATCGTGCCTCCCGTTGAGATCATGTCATCCACGATCAGTATGTTCTTTCCCTCGCAGTCCATCTGCGCTGGGGATATCTTAACATCCGACCCGGAAAGGCGAACTTTCTCAAGATGGTCATACGGTACCTTCATCATTTCGCCGACCGCTTTCGCCCTATCCTTTGCCCCTATGTCCGGAGAAAGCACCAGATCGATGTTCTTGTTCTTGAAATGCTCCGCAATGGAGGACGCTGCCTTGAGGTCCTTGTGCGGGCATTCGAAATAATCAAGCACCGATTCCTTGTGGATATCTACTGTAAAAACGCGGTCGCACATCATGCCAAGATGTTTTATCATCACTTTGGCGCTCTCCGGCTCTCCGGGCTTGAACACCCTGTCCTGCCTGGCATATCCGAAGTAGGGGATAACGAGCGTCACTCTTTTTGCGCCCATCTTTTTCACCGCGTCCTGAAGAAGGAACATTTCGATGATATTGGAATCCGGATAAGTGTTCTGCACTATCACGGCATCGTCGTTCAGAGATTCGCTGTCTATCCTTGTATAGCATTCGCCGTCAGGAAACCTTGTGGTCGCTGCCTGTACGTAAGCGCAGCCAAGTTTGTTCGACAGTTCTTTTGCAAGATCTCTTGAAGACGATCCCCCTACAATTATCATATCCCATAATCCCACTAAGATTATAATAAATATGCTGGGCAGTCTCTTTTGAAGCCGTTCTGCATAAAGTCGGAATGTCTGTGTCCGGGCACGCAGAATCCGAAACCGCAAGTTCAATAATACTTCTATAATCGTTATTTTTCAAAAAATAATACTTCTAAAAATGTAATTTTTTGAAAAAAGATTGGCTAAAATTTGTATACCAGTACTGCGTTGTATGATACACAGAGACGATTGGAGGTCTGTTTATGCTTAAAAGAAAGATCATGGATACTCTTGTTGGTTGGAAAAAAGAGAAGGGTAAAGAGTGTCTATTGGTTAAGGGCGCAAGACAGGTCGGAAAGACATTCATCATCAGAGAATTCGCGAAACAGAACTATGAAAATGTGATCGAGCTTAATTTTGTGACCGATCCAAAATTCAAAAGGGTCTTCGACGGCAGCCTGCGAATGGACGACATCATCAAAAAAATAACCACACACACTGACTCTGTGAACTTCGTGCCTGGAAAGACCCTGCTTTTTTTGGATGAGGTGCAAGAATGCGGCGATGCTAGAACCGCTCTGAAATTTATCGCTGAGGACAATAGGTTCGATTGCATTGCGTCCGGTTCCATGCTTGGGATCGCATACAAGACAACAAGGTCGATTCCTGTCGGTTATGAAAGGCAGGTCGAGATGTATTCGTTGGACTTTGAGGAATTCCTGTGGGCGAACGGCTATGACGACACTCATATAGGATATATCAAAGAATACTTCGAGAAAAAAGAAAGGGTTCCGGGTGTTATCAACGATACTTATAAGGAAAAACTGAGAGAGTATGCCGTTGTCGGCGGCATGCCTTCGGTTGTGAACAAATATCTTGAAACAAAGAACTTCGGCATCGTCCATAAAGAACAAGAAAAAGTTCTCTCGAGCTATTTGGATGATATAGCGAAGTATGCCCCCGCTCCGGAAAAACCGAAGGTAAGGAACTGTTATCTCTCTGTCTCCGCACAGTTGGCAAAAGAAAATAAGAAGTTTCAGTATTCGCTTGTAGAAAAGGGTTCCAGAGCAAGTATGTTCGACAACAGCCTGGAATGGCTGAGGGATGCGGGTCTTATCAAATTCTGCAATAACGTCACAACTCCCACTTTCCCTTTGCCGGCATACAATGAAACAGGCTATTTCAAAGTTTATTTGACGGATATTGGATTATTGAACGCAATGTATGGCTTCGACATGAAAGCTGCAGTCCTCGACAACACGCTGAAAGGGCCGGCAAAGGGCGGGATATATGAGAATCTGATCGCTGACATTCTTCTCAAAAAAGGAATTTCTCTGTACTATTACAAACCAAGCGAAGGAAAACAAGAGGTCGAGTTCCTACTGACAAAGAGTGGCAGGATCGTTCCGCTGGAAGTGAAATCAAAAAACGGAAGGACCGTTTCTCTGGATGAGTTCATAAAAAGATTCGATCCGCCTTATGCTCTGAAACTGGTCTCCGGAAATATCGGCGAAAATGAAAAAAAGTTGACGTTGCCACTCTATATGGCAATGTTTTTGTGAACTTGCCCTCTTCTTACAAAGGCTGCCAAGGCTCAGAGTCAAGCTTTTATCATCGGGAATCATAGCAGAGCCTATGAAGGATGTCATTTCGGAAGAGAAGATCGACAGATATCTTGAGATAACGAAAAAAGCGTTGGAAAAACTCAGGATAGCAGCTCCCGACAGGTCATACGGAAAAAGGCTTGCCGATGATTTCCTGGAGATGGCCACTTCCTATTACAACGACGCCAAGCACTTCAGGGAGGCCGGCGACCTTGTCACGGCATTCGCGGCCGTCAACTACGCTCACGGTTGGCTGGATTGCGGCGCCAGGATTGGGCTTTTTGACGTTGGGGAAGATGACGTTCTCTTCACGCTTTTCGAATGATGTGCGCGGGCTCGGGCGTGGACCGCACTGAGAAGATCCTGCCGCCGTTGATAACACTCGAGACCTCTTCTTCGGCAGCGTCGGTGAAAATGCTGTTGCCGAGCATGCACATCGATGACCTTATCCCGCTTCTTTCAAGTTTCCTTATCGTTTCTGCCACTTCCGGCCCTCTGATCTCCGCATCCGACGAGAACCTGTTGGATATCCTGAAAAGAGACTCCTTCGTTGCATTTCCAAGGAACGTTTCCATCGCTGCGTCGCCCGCGGCGCATATCTTCCTTACGCGGAGGTCGTCGCCGAGTACTCCTGCAGTGCTCAATTTCTGTCCAAGGACCACCAGGGTCATCCTCTCAAAGGTAATGCCCCTGTCGGTCACATGACCAAAAGGCGGCAGCCCTGCCTCGACCCTTATCGGAACATCCGCCTCATGCATCAGCCCGGCAACGTCCCCCAGCCCTCCTCCGCAGGCCACCTCTGCGGCATGAGCCGCTTCGAAGGCCTCCGCTCTGCTTTTGCCGGTGATCTCCGATGCGCATAAAGCGGCCGCTATCGCTCCGGAGGCGCTCATTCCGAACCCCTGCCCGGCCGGGAGGCCGCATTCCACATTCACGTCGAAACAGCGGCCCGGCGCCATATGTTCCAGCACGTGTTTTGTTATCATTGCTTCATCGGCCTTTCCGTCTATCGTGACCTTAGTGCTTCCCTGTATCTCATCGATATGCACGGCCGACCCCGCGTCCAGTCTTACTCCGACCCCTCTCGAACCTTTCTCAGGAACGTTCAAGGAATGCATAGGCCTGAAGAAGCATGTGATGTGCGCGGGGCAGTACGCCGATATCATGTTATTTCCGCGCAGTAGTTCAGTATCCCGTCGGATACCTCTATCTTCGTGCCGGTTATGTTCTTCGACTGCCCTTTGGTAACAAGTATCGCGGAGGAAGTGGACCGCCCGGCGTCGTCGATATCGTTCGCGACGACCGCCACAAGGTCGTATTCTTCCATTCTTGCCCTTGCCTTTTTCTCCAGCTCGGGAATGGTGGTCCCCGACTCTGCCTTGAATCCTATTACATTCTTGCACCTGGTCCTGATCAACGGAAGGACCTTCGGGACCGGTTTCAGTTTCACATCGAACGGCTTGTCGCTGGGTATCTTCCCCTCCTTTTTCTCCAAAGGCGTAAAGTCCGCTAACGCAGCAGGCATTATCACTATGTCGTGGTTAATCGAGTCAAGCATCCCAAGGAGATCAGACACTGCGGAGAACCTCCTTATCTTCAGGAAATGAGGCAGCGTCACGTTGCACCCTCCCATCCACAGTTCCACGTCCGCTCCTCTCTCGAATGCGCGTTTTGCAAGTGCCAGCGCCATCATGCCGGAGGACCTGTTCGTTATTATCCTCATCGAGTCGATCGGTTCTTCGCTTCTCCCGCCGATCACAAGGATGCGGCGGCCGGAAAGATCATTTCTTGACAGGAGTTTCACCGCCCACGATACGATCTCTTCCTCGGTGGCGGCCCTTGCCCTGGTCCCGTCCCTGTGCGGCCCTATTATGTGTACTCCCCACTCGGCAAGGAGTTTGAGGTTCTTTGATACGGCCGGACTATCCAGCATCAGCTCGTGCATGGACGGTGCCACAGCGACCGGTATCTTGCCTCCCAACGCGACAGTGGCCATTGACGTCACTGCAGTGTCATCTATCCCCTGCGCCATCTTGGAGATCGTATTGGCGGTCGCCGGATAGACGATGAACATATCTGCCGCGGAAGGGTCACCCAGGTAGGTGATGTGTTCCGTCTGCCCCGTGAGCTCGGTGATCGGCTTTATTCCGGCCGCAAATTCTATCGCGTCCGGCGCCACAAGCTTCGTTGCGCTGGGGGTCATCACCGGGATCACTTCTGCTCCGTGCCTTATCAGTTCCCTTATTACCGAAAAACACGATGTTGCGGCTATACTTCCGGTTATTCCGAATACAATAGTCTTTCCTCTTAGTCTGCTGCTTTTTTCACAGTAAATTTCCTCTGAAGGGTGCATCAAGATCTCTCCTTGAGTTTCGTGATTATTTTATCTGCAATTTCTGTCTGGCTCTCTTCGGCGTCGATTATCATGAAGTCATATTCGTCTGCCAGCCTCAGATATTCTCTTCTTGTATTCTCCAAATAATGGAGCTCTTCGTATTTGCTCAGCTCGTCCCTTCCTCCGATCCTGCTCAGGCCTTTCTTAGGGTCGATGTCCAGAAGGACCGTGAGGTCAGGCATGATTATCACCGGCATGTTGAGAGAAATGAGCCATTCTCTGTCGAGCGCTTCTCCGTTGAGCCCCGACGACTGATATGCGACGGTGGATGCGAAATACCTGTCGCAGATCACGATGTTGCCTTCTTCCACCCATCTCACTATCCTTTCGGTGTGGACGGCGCGGTCGGCTACGAACAGAAGGGCTTCCGCTTTTTGCGAAATGTCTTTCACATTTTCTTCTCTGATAAAGCTCCCTATCTCATCATGTGTAGGTTCTTGGGTGACCTTTACAATATGCCCTTCTTTAGTGAGTCTCTTTTCTAATGCCCTGCAAAGCGTAGACTTTCCTGCTCCGTCAATACCTTCTATTACAAGGAACGCTCCTTTCAGAAGCTCACCGTCCGCAACTGTATCATTTCCTGCTTTAATACCACTTCTGTTAAGCGGTTCCGTAACGGGTAATTCGTTATATTGTGACACAATATTTCTGAAAAAAATATATATACGATATAAGTCCTGTTTCAAAGAACTTGAAAAAGTAACAAAAAACTGGTGTTGTGACAGAACGCATCCAAAAGAACACACAAAAAAGTGTTCTTTTTGATCGGGCGTCAAGAAAAAAGGATAGGGGGGAATGTTATAAGAAACATAATTGGAGAATCCTCATGGAGTACCATAGGGAGAGTCGACGAGAACGGTGACGTTTACGATGATCCCTCTTGGAAGTCCGTCGGGAGAGTTGACGAAAGCGATAAGACAGCCGATAGCTCCGCATCGTTTTTGTTGTTGAACGAGCAAACCTATAATGACGTTTATGAAAAAGAAACGATGCATTACAGACAGGAAGAATACTGCGAAGAAGAACAAAACGGCTCTCGGAGAAAGTCTTCAGCGATGAAGGGAGCAAGCATTAAGGCCGTGACCTTATTGACGATCGTTTGGGCGGCTACAGCGCTGTTGATCGGCGGGATCATCTACGCTGTTGAACCGTCTTCGCATGCGTTCTACATCCCGGGCATCCTGTTGATCGTAAGCGGTGTGTTCGGGTCGGTCGCGGCAGCGCTGACATTTGCGAGGAAACATTATCCTATAGCGGTGATGGCGTGCATAATATCCGCCATCCTTGGACTCGCAATATTGATCGGCATCTTTGGCTTCTTTGTAGCAAAATGGATCTCCAGATCAAAAAGTGAATTCATGGAATGAACGTCGTTTTAGCGGTAACTCGTTATTCGACCCGGGGCAGCTACGCCGGAGCACATGATAGCAACGCCTATTGACTGTGCCCGGCGGCCCTTTTTTTGTCTAACGAGCGATAGCCAGCATGGCAGACGCCATGATAGATGCGTCCATTCATCACTTATTTAAGAATGGTCACATATAAGGAAACATCATGGCACAGAAGAAACGTCTAAGGATGAGAGGAGTAAAGCAGGCGCCGAAAAGGCTTGAGGAAGCTCTCCTCGAACGTTCCAGAAACCTTGCTCAGGATCCGGCTCTGCTCAGGCCGATGTGTGCCGGCAACTGCAGAAAATGTCTCTTTGATAAGCCCTTCAAGAACATTGACGGCATTTCAAGATATAAGGACGACCCAGACGCGCTTCTTAGGTTAGCCTCCAAAGGATCGGACGATATGGCAAAGGCCTATGCGGGGACCATTTCTCTCAGCGCCGCCGGGAAGATACCTTTGCTGGCGACCGCCACCATCGCCGGAGAGAAAGTGTCTTACGTGGTCAGAGGGTCCGTCGGGAACGACAAACTCATAGGCTGCCAATATTATGATGACCCCCGAATAAGGCTACTTTATTACAATTCTTTCATTAAAAAGAACAAATTGCACCTTTACTCCTTCCGGGACGGGCTGGTATGCGCAAACTACCCGAACATGCCGGAGGATTATCTCTATGAGACCTTCTGGGATTCCCCGTACGAGTTCAAAGATGACGGGCTCGACTGCGGGCACAAAGACGCGCTCATTCTCGGAATAAAGATCAAATCGCTTAACGAGAACATCAGAATATGCGAGAACTGCGCCAAAGACGTTTCTACCATCCAGTATCTGATATCAAAGATCTGCGCTGTCGAGCCTCTCGATGACATTGATGTTCACGTTATACACCCTTACCACTCGGCTCAGGAGAGCGACATGGAGAAGGTCAGCGGGGACCTCCTGAAAAAGTATCTGCGGGGCGAGATCAACGACAAGACCCTTCTCAACACGGTCAAAAGGGAAAAACTCGGGAATTTTAAGAAGGGCGATGTTTCCACTTATGTGGTGGGAACAGAGAACTACGGTTCGGACCTCGACGCTTTCATTTCCTCTCTTTCAGGTCCCGAAGAGGAAAAGGCGACCCTTCGTACATTTCTAAGCACGGTACCCGAACCCGTGGTGATTAAGAACAAAAAGACCTCCGATGCGTTTGCATACCTGTGGGATGCCCACTGGAGGGAATTGGTAGAGATACACTCTTCAAAAAAGATCGCGGACGGTTTCTTAGAAAAACCAAAGAACACTCCGTCGCAGGTGCTTTGTGAGGTCAACAAAGAGTTCATCTCCGCCGATGTGGTGGCGAGTCTTCCGGAATTCAGGAAACCGAAGCCCATTACCAAACTCTCCGACGCTTTAGCCAAAGCGGCAAAGGTAGGGGGAAGCGACCTGGTCATCAGCACCATTGCATCGGAAGCGATGAAGGACCCCAAACTAAGGTCTCTTGCCGCCGCTTTCGTCCTTGCCGCCGATCCGGGCGCCGAACTTCCTCTGCACCTTTCAAAGGATGAAAAGAGTTTTTCTGATTTCCTTATTCCTTTCGTAAAGGCTGTGATAGATGCAAAGGGCGAGGCATACCGCAGTGCGATGAACACTCTGCTGACCGCATGCAGTTCCGGAGAATCGGTTTAAAGTATCCTCACATCGGCAACATAGTGGGAGACCGAGGGCGCAAAGGACTTCACTTCCTTTATCCTCTCTATCTCGAACCCTTCGCCGGCCGCCGAGAATATCTTTTCGACCTTTTCTTCGTATTCGTTCACGTAGAATGTGTCATGGTAGTGGATGATCCCGCCGCGCTTCACTATCTCCAGCGCTTTCGGCAGGAAGGCGGATGTTGTCTGAACGTATCCCATCACCACTCGGTCGGCGAACTTTTTTCCGAGTATGTGCCTGTTGTCCCCGAGGACCGGCACTACTTTTTCAATAACGCCGTTCCGGTCTATGTTTTTGATAAGATACCGATACGAGTCGGGATTCTTCTCGCATGCGAACACTTTTCTTGCTCCCGTGAATTTGGCTATCGGAAGGGTAAAGTAACCTATTCCGGCGAACATGTCAACGACCGTCTCTCCCGTGCAGTCAAGCTCTCTCATACGATGTCTCTCGTCAACATTGCCTGAAGCGAACATTATCCTGCTTACGTCGAATTGATAGAAGATGCCATTCTCCAGCCTGACCGATTCGGTATCGCTGCCGTAGATGATCTCTGTGCTGGGTCTTCTCAGTTCCCCGGCAATTCCGCTCGGATCTATGCACACCGTCTTTGCGCTTAGGACCTCCGCATACGCTCTTCCGACCGTTTCTTTGTAGGGAAGGCACCTCTCATCGAGCTTCAGCGTCACAATGTCCCCCACATATTCCCACTTCATCGGCAGGGCCCGCAGCACATCCTCCGGGAGCTCGGAGAGCTCATTGAGGATCCGTTCCTGCGGCTTCCTTCTTTCCATGGTATACGCCGGCCCCTCTGTGATCTCGTATCCCATTCTGACCAGTTCATCCTCCGTGCCCGGGATGATCGGGACCGATCTGCAGTCTCCGTCCTTGCTTATCTTTGCGGACCTGTCCACCAGCCCCATTCCTGTAAGGTACGGGATGACGTCGGCCGCCTCGGATGACCTTATGCGCACCTGTTTCGCCATCTTCATATTACCGCCCGCAGCATTATGAGAAGACGTCTGATTCCTTCCTTCTGGTTCCTGAGTATAGGTGTTTCGACGTAACTTGGATCATCAAGGTCGATGTTGTTCAGTATCGTTCTGATATCATCTCTGTATAATAACCTGAA